>Ga0209960_1000978_pt1 | contig 45886 bp, 39 predicted proteins | sample ThiBiot_500_plan_2_FD_183947 | JGI IMG/M metagenome (GOLD analysis project Ga0209960, IMG submission 183947) | Wastewater bioreactor microbial communities from Cape Town, South Africa - Thiocy_expt_500_plan (SPAdes) | ecosystem: Engineered > Bioreactor > Thiocyanate-remediating >... | reverse complement strand
CCCACCCGGCCGTGCAGCACATGCTGCTGGTGGACGTACCCGCCCGCAGCCGCATGGAGCGCTGGCTGGACACCCACCCCACGCTCGACGACCGCGTGCAGCGTTTGTATGGCCGCCGCATGCAGCCCTTGCCCGCCGTGCCGGTGCCTGCAGGGCATGAATCGGCGCGGCGTGACGAGAGTGTGGCGGCCGGCACCGTGTCGATCGCCTCGCTGGTAGACCCTTTTGCGCGCTTCATGTAGCCCGCAGCGAAGACGGCAGTTTTTTCAGGAGACCCATGTTCATGTCACGCGATGCGAGATTTGAGGAACAGGCCCAGGCACTGGGCTACCGCTTTGATGGCGAGATCAAGATTGGTGGCAACTACGTCCCGCTGGTGCGTGACGGCCACCACATCTACCTGAGCGGGCAGATCCCGCGCGTGGGCGACACGGTGGTCGTCACGGGCGCGGCGGGGGCCGATGCCTCGCTGGCCGATGCGCAAAAGACCGCCAAGGTCTGCGCGATGCGCGCGCTGGCGCTGCTGCAGCGCGCCGTGGGTTCGCTGGATGCCGTGCAGTCCATCCTGCGCATCACCGTGTACGTGCAGTCGGCGCCCACCTTCACGCAGCAAAGTGAGGTGGCCGATGGCGCGTCGGAGGTGCTGTTTGCCGTACTGGGAGATGCCGGCGCCCACACCCGCACGTCGGTCGGGGTGCTGCAGCTGCCCAAGAACGCGACGGTGGAGGTGGACTTGATCGCCTCGGTGCGAACCTGACGACTCCCCCGCGTCTGGACAACATCCTATGACCGCCGCTGAACCATTCCCCACACCTGCTCAACGGCCAGAAGCCCATGGGTACCCACGCTTCAATGTGTTCGGCCGCATCGTCGAAGTGCGCCGCGAAGGCGCGCTATGGCAGGCCTACCGCGTGGGCGCTGACGGCAGGCGCACGCCCGCGGGCTTTGTGATCCCCGACTTTGTCGAAGAGCATGAACTCGTGCAGTTTCTGGAAGACCTGTTCCACGAGAGCGCCTCACCCCACAACGGCGACGTGCACCGCATCGATTGAGCCGCTACGAGGCCCGCTGACTGCCGTGTGCGGCGCGGGTGTTGCATCGACGTTGCCACGTCACACCGCTGTCAAACCCAGCCCAGACACTCGGTCCCTTGTTTCCAACAGGGACTGTTCATGTCTGAACGCATTCTGGGTTTTCTGATTTATCCTTCGCAGGTTTCACGCCGTGTCGCCGCACTGGGTGTGGTAGCACTTGCTGCGTCGCTGGCCGCCTGTGGCGGCAGTAGCGACAACGCCAGCAGCAACGCGGGCGCCACAGCCACGCTGGCTGTGCTGGAGACCACCGACCTGCACTTCAATGTGCGCAGCTACGACTACTTCAAGCTGGCCGAAGACAAGAGCTACGGCTTTGAGCGCACCGCCACGCTGGTGCGCGCTGCCCGCAAGGAGTTTGCCAACACGCTGCTGGTGGACAACGGCGACACCATTCAGGGCACCGCGCTGGCCGACTACGAGGCCACCATCAGCCCCATCCCTTGCACGCAGCAGCTGTCCATGTACAAGGCCATGGGCGCGCTGGGCTTTGATGCGGGCACGCTGGGCAACCACGAGTTCAACTACGGCCTGCCCTTCCTGAACCAGGTGCTGGGCGGTGGGTTGGATGTGGATGGGGTCGATGCCACCAAGAAATGCGCGGGCGCGGGCTACCCCGCCGTGCTGGCCAACGTGTACAGCAACAAGACCAAGAAGCCGCTGGTGCAGCCCTACACGTTGCTGGAACGCACGCTGGTGGCCAAGGGCACCGATGGCAAGGAAGTGAAGCTGCCGATCAAAATTGGTGTGATCGGCTTCACCACCCCTGGCATCATGAACTGGGACAAGCGCTACCTGGAAGGCAAGGTCTACACGGAAGGCGCCGTGGAATCCGCCAACAAGTACGTGCCCGAGTTGCGCGCAAAGGGCGCCGACATTGTGGTGGCGCTGTTGCACGGCGGGCTCGACAGTGCCGCCTACTCGGCCACCATGGAGAACCCGGGCTTGTACCTGTCCAAGGTGGCGGGCATTGATGCCATGGTGATGGGCCACCAGCACGGCGTGTTCCCCGACACCGCAGCCACCCCCAGCTTCAACCTGCCAGGCGTGGACCACAAGGCGGGCACGGTGAACGGTGTGCCCGCGGTCATGGCCAGCTCGTGGGGCAAGGCCCTGGGCGTGGTGCAGCTGGCGCTGCAGTGGGACGGCAGCAAGTGGGTGGTCAACAAGTCCGCCAGCAAGAGCGAGCTGCGCAACATCCAGAGCAAGAATGCCGCTGGCGCCATGGTGACTGTGGATGCAGACCCCGCCATCGCTCCGCTGATCGAGACCCAGCACCAGGCCGCGATCCAGTATGTGAAGACACCGATCGGCCAGACTGACTTCCGCATGAGCACGCTGTTTGCTGATGTGGGTGACCCCGGCGCGATCCAGATCGTGAATCAGGCACAGCAGGCCTACGTGGCGGCTTACATCAAGGCCAGCCTGCCGCAGTACGCTGCGTTGCCCGTGCTGTCGGTGAGCGCGCCGTTCAAGAGCGGCTTCCAGGGCGGTGCCGACTACACCGACGTGGCCGTGGGCCCGCTGGCCATCAACAACGCAGCCGACCTGTACCTCTACCCGAACACGGTGTACGCGGTGAAGGTGAACGGCGCGGACATCAAGAACTGGCTTGAAGCCGCTGCCAAGCGCTTCAACCAGATCGACCCGGCCAAGACCACCGAGCAACAGCTCATCAGCACTTTCCCGGGCTACAACTTCGACATGTTCACCACGGCGGACATGCAGTACGAGATCGACGTGACCCAGCCCGTGGGCAGCCGCATCAAGAACCTGACCTACCTGGGCAAACCCATCGATGGGGCGCAGGAGTTTGTGATCGCTACCAACAACTACCGCGCCACCAGCGGCAAGAGTTTTATCGACAAGCTGGACGGCTCGGGCACCATCTGGGCCTCGCCCGATGCCAACCGCGACGTGGTGATCGACTACATCCGCAAGAACCCGGCGGTGACCCGCGCAGCCAACGGCGCGGCCAAGAGCTGGCGCTTTGCCAAGGCCACAGTGGCGGGGCCGGTGGTGTTCAGCTCAGGCGCCAATGCGCTCAGCGTGGCCCAAGCGGCCGGGCTGGGCAACGTGTCGTTGCTGGCGGCCGATGATGGGTCAGGCAAGGGCACGTCGAAGTACGGCGTGGACTTGTCCAAGTAGTCGTCCCCCTGCCGTCGTGGGCGCCGTGGCGGTGCGTGCGTTCGCCGCGCCGCCACGGTGCGGTCTGTTGTAGAGCACTGAGTTGCTCTGTTTTTAATAGCTGCAAACGCATGTGGATCTGGCGCTTGCGGCTATTTCCATCAATTTTTGCGCAAAACGGGTTGCAGCAGCACCACCAGGGCGCCCGCGCCGCCATCCATGGGCCGCGCCTGCACGAAGGCCAGTACCTCGTTCTTCTGCACCAGCCAGCGCTGTACGCGGCCCTTGAGCACAGGGCTTTTGCCGGGCGAGCCCAGTCCCTTGCCATGCACCACGCGCACGCAGCGCAGGCCGATCTTGTGCGCGTGGCGGATGAATTCACCCAGCGCCTCGCGCGCGTCGTCCACACGCAGGCCGTGCAAGTCCAGGTGGCGCTGAATGCTCCAGTGGCCTGAGCGCAGGCGGCGCGTCACTTCCACGCCGATGCCTGGGCGGCGAAAGCTGAGCTGGTCGTCGGTGTCCAGCAGGGTGCTCACGTCGAAGTCGTCGCTGATGGATTCGAGCAGCACCCGCTCCTCGTCCAGCCAGTGCTGCATCGGCAGCGGCGGTGGCTGGTGGCGCCGCAGCCGCGCCACATTGGGGTTGCGCAGCGGGGTGACAGGGCCCACGCTGCGGCTGAAGAGGTGGCGCTCGGCCTCGGCCCGTGCTGCCGCTTCGCGTCGGGCTTTGTCTTCGGCCTCGCGGCGCTCCTGCTCCTCGCGCAGGCGGCGGGCCACGGTGGCCAGGTCCTGCAGCTGGGTGATGCGCTCACCCGCACGGCGCGGGGCCGGGGGGGCTCGGCGGCGGGGTGGTGAGGGGCTCACTGCGGCTGTGGGCCCGGCGGGGGCCTGGCGCAGCGGGCGCATCGCTGCCTTGGCGGCTGCCTTTTTGTCAGCCAGGCCTGCGCGCCGGGCGGACCGGGGTGCGCTGGGGGCCGGGGCGGGGGCTGTGGCTTCCACCGGGGGCGCCTTGCCGGGAACAGAGCGCGCAGCACGCGCCAGCGCGGCTTGCAGGGCCGTGGGCGGCTGGGCGGGTGCAGGAGCTGGGGCGGTCACACCAGGCCCTTTTCAGCCATCGACAGCGCCTGGCCCGGTGCCACGATCACATGGTCGAGCACGCGCACGTCCACGAGGGCCAGCGTGGTCTTCAGGGTCTGGGTCAGCGCCTCATCCGCACGGCTGGGTTGTACGCTGCCGCTCGGGTGGTTGTGGGCCAGCACCACGGCGGCGGCCTGGTGGTGCAGGGCGCGCAGTACCACCTCGCGCGGGTACACGCTGGTCTGCGTGAGCGTGCCGCGAAACAGCTCCTCCAGCGCCAGCAGGCGGTTTTGCGCATCGAGAAACAGCACCGCAAACACCTCGTGCCCCTTGGCGGCCAGGTGCAGTTGCAGGTAGTGCTTGACGGTGTCGGGAGAGTCGAACACTTCGCGCTCGCGCAGTTGCTGGGCCAGGGCACGGCGGGCCAGCTCCAGCACGGCCACCAGCTCGGCGCGTTTGGCGGGGCCCAGGCCTTTGATCCGCTCCAGGTCGGCCGCGCTGGTGTGCAGCAGCCCGGCAATGCCGTCAAAGCCGCCAGTGACGGCGCCCGTGTCCGGGTCGATACCGGGCGGGTCCAGCAGCTCCTGCGCCATCTGCAGCACGCCTTTGCCCACGATGCCGGTGCGCAGCAGGATGGCCAGCAGCTCGGCATCGGCCAGTGCAGCGGGGCCGCGTGCCAGCAGTTTTTCGCGGGGCTGGGCGTCGGCGGGCAGGTCTTTGAGGGGCATGGCGCAGGGTCTTTGACACCCGTCAGGGGCCGACGGGCGTAGGGCTTTGCCCGGTTTTCTACAATCGTGGCAGTTTATCGGGACTCTCATGACCTCTATTTCCACCCCCCTTCCCACCGTGCAGCCGGGCTCCTTTCTCACGCTGCACTACCGCCTGGCTGGCCCGGCGGGGGATGTGATCAACACCTTTGCCGACAAGCCGGCCACCCTGTCGCTGGGCACGGGTGAGCTGTCGCCCGCCATGGAGCAGCGCCTGTTGGGCCTGGCCGAGGGCACGCGCACCACGTTCGAGCTGCCTGCGGGTGAGGCTTTTGGCGAGCGCAACCCCGACATGCAGCAGTGGGTGGCGCGCAAGCTGATGAACGAGCTGGGCGACCCCGACGAAAAGTACAACGTGGGCGATGTGGTGCAGTTCCCCACGCCCGACGGCCAGGGCAGCTACGCCGGGGCCGTGATGCAGGTGCGCGAAGACGGCGCCGTGCTATTCGACTTCAACCACCCGCTGGCGGGCCAGCCTGTGACCTTTGAAGTGCAGCTGATCGGGATCCTGTGATGCTGGCGCCGAAAGAAATCCTGCTGGCCGAGCCGCGCGGCTTTTGCGCCGGTGTGGACCGCGCCATCGAGATCGTGGAGCGCGCCATCCAGAAGTTTGGCGCCCCCATCTACGTGCGCCACGAGATCGTGCACAACACCTACGTGGTCAACGACCTCAAGGCCAAGGGCGCGATTTTCATCGAAGAGCTGTCGGATGTGCCCCCGGGCGCCACGCTGGTCTTCAGCGCCCACGGCGTGAGCCGCGCGGTGCAGCAGGAGGCCGAGGCGCGGGGATTCAGCATTTTTGACGCCACCTGCCCGCTGGTGACCAAGGTGCACGTCGAGGTCGCCAAGCTCGCCAAAGAAGGCTACGAATTCATCATGATCGGCCACAAGGGCCATCCCGAGGTCGAGGGCACCATGGGCCAGCTCGACCACGGCATCCACCTGGTGGAAGACGTGGAAGACGTGGCGCGCGTGCAGCCCGCGCAGACCCAGAAGCTGGCCGTGGTCACGCAGACCACGCTGAGCGTGGACGACGCGGCCGAAATCTCGGCCGCCGTGCGGGCGCGCTTTCCGAACGTGCGCGAGCCCAAGCAGCAGGACATCTGCTACGCCACACAAAACCGCCAGGACGCCGTCAAGGTGCTGAGCCCGCAGGTGGACGTGGTGATTGTGGTGGGCAGCCCCACCAGCTCCAACAGCAACCGCCTGCGTGAGCTGGCGGCCAAGCTGGGCACCACCGCCTACATGGTGGACAGTGCCGACGAGCTGCAGGGCGATTGGTTCAAGGGCCGCTCGCGCGTGGGGCTCACGGCGGGCGCCTCCGCGCCAGAAATCCTGGTACAGCAGGTCATCGACCGCATCAAGGCGCTGGGCGCGGTGTCGGTGCGCAGCATGGCGGGCATCGAGGAGACCATCAAGTTCCCGCTGCCCAAGGGGCTCAAGATCGACGCGGCCACGGGGCTGGAAATTCGTGAGCGCACGCCGGAGACGGGGCCGTCTGCGCACTGACGGCGGCGTGCGAGGTTGCCGCTGATCGTGCAAGGGCGCCGGTAGGCGCCTTTTTTATTCACTCCTGAATTGATAGCTGCTGGCGCATATTCCTCTAGCGCTAGCGGTCATTTTTATCCAAATATGCCCTATAGAGGCACGGCCGGCCCGCTCCACAGGTCCAGCGGTGGGTCGGCCGCCACGGCGCGCAGGATGTCGGTGCGCGAGATAAAGCCCGACAGCATGCCCGCCTCATCGGTCACTGGCAGGCCGGGCAGGCCGGTGTCCAGCAGCACGGCGGCCACGCGGCGCAGTTCGGTGTCGGGTGACACGGTGGGCACAGGGCTCACCATCACCTCGGCCACCGGGCGGCGGGCCAGGTCGATGGCCTGCTTGACGGCGCCGGGCTCGGGCAGCAGATCCAGCGGCGCCATGTCGGCCCTCAGCAGCAGTCCGATCACGCGGCCCAGCGCATCCACCACGGGGGCCTGCGCCACCCGGTGCTCGGCCAGGGTCTGCCAGGCATCGTTCACGCGCACATCGGGCGCCACACTCACGCCGCCGGTGGTCATCACATCGCTCACCTTGGTCAACGGCTGGCGGGCACTGGCCTGGGGGCCTTGCTCCGTTTGCGCGTAGGCGCTCACGGCGTCCTGCAGGCGCAGGTTGACGACGGCGCCGGGTGCCGCCGCATGGGTGTGGTCGGCGGCGGTGGGGCGGGGCGGGGCCGTGAAGACGGGTATCGGCTGCCCGTCTTGTGCGTCCATGGCCCGCGTGCGCAGGGCCTGCGGGCGTTGCACGCTGCGCACCGCAGAAATACGTGCCAGGTTTTCGGGGCCGCCCCGGTACATCTGGCCCGACGGGCCGAACACAAAGAACATGCTTTTCTCCTGTGCGCAGAACCGCCGGACGGGTGGGGTTGGAACTGCTTTGCCCATGTTATCGGCAGTTGTGGGGCGCACGTGCAGTCCACGTTGTGTCTGCATGTTGCGGGCAGCCCCTACACTGCCCCTTCTTTTGACACCACCTGCCATCCGGAGCCCCTGCATGATCGACCGCGCCGCCATTGCCGCAGCCCGCCGCCAACTGGCCACCCAGCCCGACTTTTTGCGCACCACGCCGCTGATGCGCCTGTCCGGCAAGTCCTTGGGCGTGGACTGTGCCGAGGTCTGGCTCAAGCTGGAGCATCTGCAGGTGGGTGGCAGCTTCAAGGCGCGCGGCATGCTCTACCGTCTGCTGGCCAACCCGGTGCCCGAGAGCGGCGTGATCATCGCCTCGGGCGGCAACGCGGGCATCGCCGTGGCGGCGGCCGCCCAGGCCCTGGGCGTGCGCTGTGAGGTCTTTGTGCCCGAGGTCTCGCCAGAGGCCAAGCGCGCCCGCCTGCGCGCCCTGGGGGCGGAGGTGGTCGTCACCGGCGCCGCGTACTCCGAAGCCTTTGAAGCCTGCGTGGCCCGCCAGAAGACCACTGGAGCCTTGCAGGCCCATGCCTACGACCAGCCCGAAGTGGTGGCCGGCGCGGGCACCCTCGCGCTGGAGATGGAAGAACAGGGCGGCCGCCTGCCCGACACGGTGCTCGTCAGCGTGGGCGGTGGTGGCCTCATCGGCGGTGTGGCCGCATGGGTGGAAAGCCGAGCCCATGTGGTGGCGCTGGAGCCCGAACGCGCACCCACCCTGCACGCTGCGCGGGCTGCGGGCCAACCGGTGGATGTTGAGGTGGGCGGCGTGGCCGCTGACTCGCTCGGTGCCCGCCGCATCGGGGCGATCAGCTGGGAGGTGAGCCAGCGCCACGTACACGATGCGTTGCTGCTGCCCGACGACGCCATCCGTGCGGCCCAGCTGTGGCTGTGGAAGGAGCTGAAACTGGCCGTGGAACCCGCCGCTGCGTTGGGCTTGGCAGCTTTGCAAACCGGCGCCTACAAGCCCCAGCCGCAAGAGACGGTGGCCCTGATTCTCTGCGGCGCCAACTTTGACCCTGCCAGCCTTGCCTGAGCCTGTGCCGACCACCCCCTTAAAATCCAGCAATGCTTGACATTCTTCTCCTCCGCAAAGACCTCGACACCGCCATCGCGCGGCTGGAAACCCGCAAAAAGCCCCAGGCCTTCCTGGACGTCTCCGCTTTCCAGGCCCTGGAGTCCGAGCGCAAGACGCTGCAGACCCGCACCGAAGAGCTGCAGGCCCAGCGCAACCAGCTGTCCAAGCAGGTCGGCATGCTGATGAGCCGGGGTGACAAGGACGGCGCCGAAGCCGTCAAGGCCCAGGTGGCCGCAGGCAAGGTGGAGCTGGAACAATCCGCCGCCCGCCTGGAACAGATCCAGTCCGAGCTGCTAGCCATGCTGGTGGCCGTGCCCAACCTGCCGCACGAATCCGTGCCCGTGGGCAGCGACGAAGCGGGCAATGTCGAAGTGCGCCGCTGGGGCACGCCTGCGAAGTTCGATTTCGAAGTGAAGGACCATGTCGATGTGGGCACCCCGCTGGGCCTCGATTTCGACATGGGCGTTAAGCTCTCGGGCTCGCGCTTTACCGTGATGAAGGGCTCCATCGCTCGCCTGCACCGCGCACTGAGCCAGTTCATGCTGGATGTGCAGACGCAAGAGCACGGCTACACCGAGTGCTACGTGCCTTACGCCGTGAACGCAGACTCGCTCAAGGGCACGGGCCAGCTGCCCAAGTTCGAGGGCGACCTGTTTGCCGCCAAAAAGGGCGGCCAGGACGGCGAGCCCGTGCCCGACAACGCGGCGCTCTATCTCATCCCCACCAGCGAAGTGCCGCTGACCAACTTCGTGCGCGACGTGGTGGTGGCCGAGGCCGACTTGCCCATCAAGCTCACGGCCCACACGCCATGCTTCCGCTCCGAAGCGGGCAGCTACGGCCGCGACACGCGCGGCATGATCCGCCAGCACCAGTTCGACAAGGTCGAAATGGTCCAGATCGTGCACCCCGACAAGAGCTACGAAGCGCTGGAAGAAATGACCCGCCACGCCGAAGCCGTGCTGCAAAAGCTGGGCCTGCCCTACCGTGTGATGAGCCTGTGCACGGGCGACATGGGCTTTGGCGCCGCCAAGACCTACGACCTGGAAGTGTGGCTGCCCGCGCAGAACACCTACCGCGAAATCAGCTCGGTGAGCAACTGCGAAGCCTTCCAGGCGCGCCGCCTGCAAGCCCGCTTCAAGAACGCCCAAGGCAAGAACGAGCTGCTGCACACCCTGAACGGTTCCGGCCTGGCCGTGGGCCGCACACTGGTGGCGGTGCTGGAAAACTACCAGCAGGCCGATGGCAGTGTGGTGGTGCCCGAGGTGCTGCGGCCTTACCTGGGCGGCACCGCCGTGCTCAAGCCCTGAAAATCTGGCTATAATCGAAGGCTTCGACACACAGGAGAGGTGGCAGAGTGGTCGAATGTACCTGACTCGAAATCAGGCGTAGTGGCAACACTACCGTGGGTTCGAATCCCACCCTCTCCGCCAGGATTAAGTCCACTACGGTGCGCTACCATCCACTAAAACCCCGCTCCCCATAGGGCAGCGGGGTTTTTTTTGTCCATTTGCGTCCGCTACTGTCCGGATGTATCCGCGATCTGCAGGGGGCACAATTGGGGGCATAAATCGGGCTTTTCCGATGCCCCCAGAAATGTGCCCCCAAAATGCCCCTGACCGACACAGCGTGCAAGAAGGCCACTTGCCCCGAAGGGCGCCCCAGCGTCCGCCTGGCCGATGAAAAAGCCCTCTATCTGGAGGTGACCGCAGCCGGGGGTAAATACTGGCGCTGGAAGTACCGCTACGGCGGCAAAGAAAAGCGCCTGGCGCTGGGTGTGTACCCCGAGGTGACGCTGGCGCAGGCCCGTGATGCGCGGGACGAAGCCCGCAGGGTGCTGGCTGCGGGCGATGACCCTGGCCAGCTCAAGCGCGATGCCAAGATGGCCAGCGCGGTCCACCAGGCCAACACCTTCGAGGCTGTGGCCCGCGTGTGGTGGGAGCACTGGCGGGACGGTAAGAGCGAGCGGCACGCCGCCTATGCCATCAAGCGCCTGGAGGCTGATGCCTTCCCCGTGCTGGGTGCGCGGCCCATCGCCAGCATCACAGCCAAAGACCTGACCCGCATGGCCAAGGCCGTGCAGGACCGTGGTGCCATCGACCTGGCGCATCGAGTGCTGCAGATGGCTGGCCAGGTGATGCGGTACGCCGTGGCGCACGACCTGATTGAGCGCAACCCGGCCACGGATGTGAAGCCCAGCGACACCCTCAAGAGCCGCAGGAAAGAGAACTACGCACGCCTGGGTGAAAAGGAGCTGCCCGAGCTGCTGCGCAAGATCGAGGCGTACCAGGGTGGGCCTTACACGCGCCTGGCCATGCAGTTGATGGCGCTCACGTTTGTGCGCACCACCGAGCTGATTGCCGCCCGCTGGGCAGAGTTCGACCTGCAGGCTGCAGAGTGGCGTATTCCACCCGAGCGCATGAAGATGAAAACGCCCCATATCGTGCCCCTGTCGCCGCAGGCCGTGGAGGTGCTGAAGGTGTTGCACACCCTCTCAGGCGGGCGCGAGCTGCTGTTCCCTGGCGAACGTGACCATGCCAAGCCCATGAGCAACAACACCATCCTGAAAGCGCTGGAGCGGATGGGCTACAAGGGCCGCATGACCGGCCACGGGTTTCGGGGCATGGCGTCCACCATCCTGCACGAGCAAGGCTATGCACACCACGCCATCGAGTTGCAGCTGGCCCACCAAGAGCGCAATGAAGTGAGCGCGGCCTACAACCATGCCCTTTACCTGAAAGAGCGCCGCGTAATGATGTGCGACTGGGCCAACCACCTGGACAAACTGCGCCGTGGTGCCGATGTGATCCCGCTGGCCCCGCGGATGGCGTGAAAAGCGGTTGACAGCACAGGCGCAGCGCGTGCCATAATCCGCGCAACCCGAAAGGGCCGGTGCTTGAAAACACCATCAGTTAGCGGTGCAACCTCCCCGTCAGTGAGGTTTTGTCACGTCTGGATTCTTTGAATACCCGTCTTGCGGGTATTCGCATGGTTTCGGGCGGGATGGCTGGAGCGGTAACGCCTGGCGCACGCCTAACTGCGTGTTTTCAACATCCCGTCCACCCGTTGTGCTTGAAAACGCGCGGGTGGTTTCAGCCTCAGTTAGGAGCATGAAACCATGTCCATGGTGATCCACCTGGCCAGCCGCTGCGCTGCGCCGCATCTGCCTGCAACAGGCACCCCCGACCCCATTCAGCACTACGCCGACGCCCACAACGCGCTGGCGATGGCCTTGCACTACCTGCGCCAGCCCGGCCAGGCCAACGTGGCAGGAGCCACGCGCAAAGCGGTGCAGGCCCTGGCAGCGCTGCGGCGATTGAATGTCCCGGAAGCGGGCATGAAGCCTGTCAGCCCTTGCGCTGGTTGCCGCGACAACTTCCCGCTGCCTGCTGCTGGTACTGACGCGTTCGACCGCATGGTGGTGGATGGCTACTTGTCACGGCGCGAGGCCTGCGCCAAGTGCCGTGAAGGCGTAAAGCCTTGCCTTCCCAGCGGGAGGGCCTGAGCCATGTCGACCACACCAATTGCTAAGCCCCCGAAGCGTCTCATGTCACTGGCGCGTTCCAGAGTTGGGGAGGCGATTCCCGCATACGGGGTTGCGGCTGGTTCTAACAGCGTTCGACAAGGGCTGCGACCACGAGAGCGGGCTGTTGTTGATCGTGCACTTGAAATCCTTGGACGGTATCTGCGGGGGCCTGGGGATGTCTTTGATAACCCGGAAGCCGTGAAGCAGTATTTGCGGTTGCATCTCGCGGCGGAGACCTGCGAACACTTTGCGGTGTTGTACCTGGACGCTCAAAACCGGGGCATCGCATTTGAGCGGCACTTCACTGGGACGCTGAAGCAGGCGACCGTGTACCCGCGAGAAATTGTTGCGGCCGTGTTGAGGCATGAGGCGGCGGCCGTAGTGCTTGCGCACAACCACCCTAGTGGAAACGTGCGTCCGAGCAGGGAGGACGAGGCGTTGACGGTCACCCTGAAACAGGCGCTCGCGCTTGTTGATGTGCGCGTCCTTGATCACGTCATCGTGGGCGGCGGGCAGGCTCTGAGCATGGCCGAGGAAGGGTTGATTTAGCTGGGCTCCAGTTGTGGTCGAGGTGAAATTTCACCCCTTACAGATTTCACTATCGGTGTGGCGCAATCAGTTTGTCCGGTTGCATCCATAACACGCCAATAGGTGACATTTCACCCCTTACAAATGTCACTTGGCGTGTCGTGCAATCGGCTTTTTATGGAGGTCGAATTGCAATCAACAGTTCAAGCGCAAGCCCTGCTGCGCATCGATCAAGTCGCGGAGCGCGTGCAATACGGGCGCTCTTCCATCTGGGCCATGGTCAAGGCGGGCACGTTCCCGGCGCCAACAAAGCTGTCACGGCGTTGTACCCGCTGGACCAACGTTCAAGTGGACGAGTGGATACAGCAACGCATTCACTCAGGGAGTAGCAAGTGAGCGAAGCCGCACAAAAGGCCGTCTACGACGCGGCCATGCAGGCAGCAGCCCGCAACCTGAAGCATGCAGCCACCTTTGCCGAGCTATATGCAACAGCAGCGCCGTTGTTCCAGAAAAGGATGCAGCGGCCTGGCTCTGCCGCTGTGATCGTTCGATTCATCTGGCCCGGTGTGTTGCAGGTATGCGACCCCAAGACCGGCGAGGTCCTGGCCCAGTCTGGGCCGGGCAATCCCCAGCAACTGAGCTATGGCTTCAAGCCTGGCGGTGCTGCTGGCTACTTGAAAGACAACGAATGACGATCCAGAAAGAAAAAGCCGCTGGGGTGTTACGAGCACCCGGAGCGGCTATCCAAAAAACTGACCGTGTGATTATTGTCGGCAACATCGGGCGCGTCAATGCAGGGGGGCAGGGCGCTTCGATGCTGCAGGCCATGCAGATGGCTGGACTGGCCCCCGCGAAAGCGCTTGACCTGGTGCCCGATGGCAAGCTGCGCCGCTATCGCGTAGAGGGTGACAAGTCCGGCAGCACCAATGGCTGGTATGTGCTGCACAGCCACCCTATCCTGGCAGGTGCTTTTGGCAGCTGGAAAACAGGCGAATCGCACAACTGGCACGAGGTGCGCACGAAGCCCCCCACGCCCGAGGAGCAGGCCGCGCTGCGCAGGCACCTGCAGGCTGCGCAGGCGGCGCGGGTGGTTGAGCAAGGCCACGTGCACGCAGAGGCTCAGGCCAAGGCGGCGCGTTTGTGGCGGCAAGCCAGGCCAGCGACCAATGCGCACCCGTACTTGGAGCGTAAGCGAATTGGCGCCATAGGCATCAGGCAGCTGCGCGACATGCTGCTGATACCGGCACGGGATGTGAGCGGCACGCTGCACACGCTGCAGTTCATTGGGCCGGATGGCTCCAAGCGCTTTCTGTCCGGCGGGCGCATTGCAGGCTGCTACTACGCCATGGGGCGGCCCGTTGATAGTCTCCTGCTGTGTGAAGGCTATGCCACGGCGGCAACGGTGTTTCAGGCCACGGGTGTGGCCACGGCTGCGGTGTTCAACTGCGGCAACCTGATGGCGGTGGCCAGGGCCTTGCGGTCAAAGTTTCCCCGCCTCCGTATCGTGGTGTGTGCCGACAATGATGCGGCCACGCCTGGCAATCCCGGCTTGACCAAGGCCACGGAAGCGGCGCGGGCGGTGGGTGGTTTTGTGGCCGTGCCCCGCTTCGAGGGGGTGCGCCATGGTGTCTGAAACCTTCCCCCCATTGGCTGAGAACCTGACCGACTTCAACGACCTGGCTGCAGCTGAGGGCCTGGAGGTGGTACGCGAACTGATCGACCAGGCCGCACCGGCTGCACCACCGCCACTCGTGCCCGAATGGCCGGACCCCATCTTGCCCGGCATGCGGCGCGTGCCTGACATACCCACGACAGTCCTGCCCGAGTGGCTTGCGGCGATGGCCCATGCAGTGGCTGAAAGCACGCAGACACCGCCAGCGCTGGCGGTCATGTCATCGTTGGCTGTGCTGGCCACGGTGTTGCAGCGCCGGTTTGAGGTGGCGCCCTATGGCGACAGCTACACCGAGCCACTGGCGTTGTGGACCCTGAGCGCCACCCCCAGCGGTACCCGCAAGAGCGCGGTGCTGAATGCCATGCTGGGGCCGCTGGTGCATTGGGAAAAGTTGCTGCGCGACCGCATGCGCCGGGAAATCGTGCGTGTGAGTTCTGTGCGGGCCGTCGCAGAAAAGCGCATCGAGCGCCTGAAGCAAGACGCGGCCAAGGCCAAGGATTCGACCGAGCGCGAATCTTTGACGGCAGAGATCGAGCGCGAGCAAAACGATATGCCCGACGAGCTGCGAGCGCCGCGCCTGTTCACCGGCGACACCACCGCCGAGCGACTGCAGGCGCTGCTGGTGGAGCATGGCGAGCGCATGGCGGTGCACAGCGATGAGGCGGGAATCTTCCTCATCATGGCTGGCATCTACAACGGTGGGGCATCGAACCTGGATGTGTTCCTGCAGGGGCACGCGGGCACCACCATGCGCGTGGACCGAGCGGGGCGCAGCGCCCATATCGACCAGCCCGCGTTGTCTTTTGGACTACTGCTGCAGCCTGGCGTCATGGCTGAGGTGGCCAGCTCGCGCAGGTTCAGGGACTCGGGACTGCTGGCACGGTTCCTGTACGCCATCCCCATCAGCAACGTGGGCAGCAGGGATGTGCGCAAGCGGGCGCCTATCCCCGATGGAGTGCGCGACGAATACGAGCACCGCCTGCACCAGCTGCTGGAGGGTGTGCCTGCCCCCATCACCGCACCCAGGACCCTGACCCTGTGCGAGGCCGCGCGGGAGATATGGCTGGACATGTCCGAGGCCATCGAGCGCGAGCAGGGCGAGGGCGGGCGGTACGAATCCATCAGCGACTGGACCAGCAAGCTACCCGGCGCGGTGGCGCGTATCGCCGCCCTGCTGCAGCTGGCCACCTCTGGCCTGGAAACCAAGGAGGTGGGGTTCGAATGCATGGACAACGCCGTGACCCTGGCGCGTCTGCTTATCCCTCATGCACAGGCAGCGTTCGGGATGCTGGGCACCGATGCCACCGATGTGGATGCAGGGGCCATCGTGCGCTGGGTGCGGGTGCATGGGCTGACTGAGTTCACCAAGCGCGAGGCACAGCGTGCGCAGGAGGGGCGATTCAGGAGCGTGGATAGGTTGCAGAAGGCCCTCGACAGACTGGAGCATCAGGATGTTGTGCGGTCATTCAAGCGCCACAACAAGGGCGCACCACCGAGCACCTGTTATCAGGTGAACCCCAAGGCTCTGTCGACATAGTTGAGTTTGTCGCCATAAGCAGTTTTAGAACCTCTTTTCTTTTCTATATCAATGACTTACGAAAAAAGAGACCTACCCCTGTCGACAGGTCGACAAAGTCGACAAACCCAGTCCACCCGAAATGTGCCGAGTGCCCACGTTCACCCAGTCTGTCGACTTTGTCGACCTGTCGACGGGGTTGGGGTGCGATTGGCCCATGGTCTGCCCACCCCCCGTCTCGGGTCCTCCCCCCACTCCCCAGGTGCGGGTAATTCGTGCCGCCCTTTCGGGCTGTTGCGTGACTCGCCTAAGGGGGCTATCACATGCTGATTGACATTGCTGGACGAGCAACGCAGTCAGCGCTTGCCGACCTGGTGGGAGTGACCCAGCCGACGATCAGCAACCTCATGGCTGAAGGGAAACTGCCAGCCACAGGGACGCTAGGCGAGCTGTTGCATGCCTACTGCCAGCGCTTACGTGACCAGGCGGCGGGGCGCTTGGGTTCTGAGCTCGGAGGCCTCGACCTGGTGCAAGAGCGCGCGGCTCTGGCCCGCGAGCAGCGCGAGGGACAGGCGATCAAGAACGCCATCGCCCGGCGCGAGTACGCCCATGTGGGCCTGCTGGCCGATGTGCTGGGCATGGCCAGCAGCGCCGTGGTTGATCGCTTCGACCAGCTGGAGGGCACGCTGCGCAAGGCCTGCCCCGATCTGCCCGATGAAGCCAAGACGGCAGTGCTGCAGGTGATCGCGTCTGCCCGAAACGAATGGATCAGAAGCACTGGGCAGCTGGTGGCCGACAGCATTGATGCCATGGTTGCCGGGTCCGATGACGAGATCGAATCCAGCACAGGGGACGCGGATGCCTAGATATCGCCATCCTCACATGGTCATCATCCCGCCTGCAGCGCACCCAGACGAGATCATCGGATTTCATCCCGTCCCTGGCCATCTGCCGCAGGTACTGCGCTGGCCTGGCGAGCCACTCTCTGCCTTCAAAAACCGAGCGCTTGCCATGGCCACGGGCAGGGGAAAGTTTCTGGTTACGTGCATCGTGAAAGAGGCATCCAATGCAATGGCTCGTTGATGTGCTGAATGGGCAACCCGGCCCCGAGGCAACGGAGCATCTGCGCCGCGCTTTCATCACCTGGTGGCAGTCTGGCGGACGCGCCCGGCGCGGTGCAGACGGGCGATTGATGCGAAGCGGGCACTTGAGCCTGGCCAGGTGCGCGGGCCTGCCAGAGAACCCGGAGAACGCACGCCTGCAGCTGCGCAACTGGTACCTGCGCCAAGCCGCTGAATTGCTGGGCGCGCCAATCGATCAACCCTGGCGCCGGGCAACTGAGCTACACGCGGCGCTGTCGGATTTTGCTGGGCGCAAATGGCCGTGCTGGTGGAGCCTGAGCGAGCCACCAATGCAGGCCACAGAGCTGGAGTCATTGCTGTGGCATGCCACCCGTGCGGGAGGTGGGAAGCTCCCCGGTACTGCCCGGAGGATTGCGCAGATATTGGAGGCCTGAAACGGTTTCTCGCCAGTGTTTCATGGGGCGCCGAAGAAGATCAATACAACTTCTTCAACCACTTTCGAGGTAGTCCCCATGGCATCACTTCCCAAGTCCATCCGATCGCTGGAGCGCGCGACCGCATCGGAAATTTCTGCATCTTCCCGGCACTTTGAACTTCACAAAAGCAACCTTGACCTTGTGGAGTTCATCAACTCCCGAATGAAGCACCCAGTTCGCCCCGTCAATCAAAACGCGGTGTCTGCGTTCTCGGAGTTGAATGAGTCGTTGCGCCAGCGCAGTGGCCTTGCTGCTTGTGGCTCATGGTTCCCCCTGGTGGCACTCAGTCGAGACCTGACCACAACAAACAGTGCTGCCGTGACTGCACCCGGCGTGAGCAAAAGTGTTGGCAACGGCCTGCTGCCTTCCTCTGCTGTGTTTGGTGGCGGTGCAACCGTCCTGTCCGGGCTCAGTGGGTCCATTTTTGCGCTGCCATACGTGGATGCCAGTTTTGACGCGAGTGGAGCCTGGCATGAGCCAGGTGAGTCAGCCTCGACTTTCTCCCCGTCCTTCCAAAACGCTGATCTGGTGCCCAAGAGCATTTCAGTTGAGATCATCATCAGCCGCCACCTGCTGCGTGACAGCACCGCCGACCTGGATGCGTTGCTGCGCTCTGAACTGAGTAACCGGCTGGGTGCCGCAATCGATCAAGCTGCAATCAACGGAGACGGTGACACCCAGCCGTTGGGTTTGCTCAACCGGCCCGATCTTGACGTGCTTGAGCTTGGGTCAAACGGGCTCGCATTGGCCTACACGCACCTGACCGATATCGAGTACCGGGCAAGCGCACGTGCTGGCGTTTCGATGAGTGCGCCCGCATGGGTCACCAGTCCCAAGCTGGTCAAGAAGATGCGGAACACTGCGCGCAACACCAGCGCATCAATTTTCGAGGGTGCGGAGATCCTTGGCTATCCAGTACGGCCCAGCATCAGCGTGCCGGACACCCTGAGCAAGGGAACGAGCGCCGGAGTGTGCAGCGCGATGATTTTCGGAGACCTGGCAGAAATCTTTATTGGGTTCTGGGGACCTGCGGCCGTGGACTTGCTCGTCGATTCCTATACGTTGGCCCATCAACAAAAAGTGCGTTTGGTTGCCCGCTGTGAGGTGGGCATTGCTGCGCGGCGCATCGGCGCATTCTGCGCTGTCAAAGATGCGCTGACCGGTTGACCATTATCGGGACAAGCCCGTATCGGGCGCCGTGTCATGGGGCTTGGTGGATGCTTCATGACGAGACCGGCAGCGGACGCGCTTCAACAGATGGGGGCGCTGCGAGCCGGTCACCTTGTGGGTGTAGCCCGCCAGCTTTGCAGGGATGGGGGCACATTTGGGGGCACAATTCGTAAATTGAAACGAAAAAACAAGTATTCATGCGGGTTTCGAGTCTTTTTATGAATGTCACCCTCGCCAGCATCAAGGCCCTGTAGCTATTTAATCGATAGCACAGGGCCTTTTTCTTTGGGTCCGCTGGAAAACTTCAGGCGGCTGGATGGTCCGCTTCGGGCGCTGCGGTTGAAGAGACTCGCAGATTCGCCATTGTGTGGACATCACCATGCAGATGCGGGAGTGACAGGGTATTGATTGCGATGCATGGCCGCATTTCCCTGCAGCGCCAGAATACGGGTTGCGCGGTCCGCGCCTGATGCCATGAAAGAACCTTGCATGCTCCTAGACACCTTGACAACACCCCCCATCCGCCTGACCCAGTACAGCCACGGCGCCGGCTGTGGCTGCAAGATCAGCCCCAAGGTGCTGGACGTGATCCTGGCGGGCAGCGGGGCGCAGCACCTGGACCCCCGGCTTTGGGTGGGCAACACGTCGCGCGACGATGCGGCGGTGTATGCCCTGGATGCGGAGCGCGGCGTGGTGTCAACCACCGATTTTTTCATGCCCATCGTGGATGACCCGTATGACTTCGGGCGCATTGCTGCCACCAACGCGATCAGCGACATCTACGCCATGGGGGCTGATCCGCTGATGGCCATCGCTATCCTGGGATGGCCGGTGAATGTGCTGCCGCCCGAGGTGGCGCGTGAGGTGGTGCGCGGGGGGCGTGCGGTGTGCGACGCGGCGGGCATTCCCCTGGCGGGCGGGCACTCCATCGATGCGCCGGAGCCCATCTTCGGCCTGGCGGTGACGGGCATCGTCGAAAAGCGCCACCTCAAGCGCAACGACACGGCCACGGCGGGTTGCCGTCTTTATCTCACCAAGCCCCTCGGAATCGGCATCCTGACCACCGCCGAAAAAAAGGCCAAGCTGAGGCCCGAGGATGTGGGCGTGGCGCGCGACCTGATGTGCACGCTCAACCAGCCAGGGAGCCGGTTTGGCCGGCTGGCCGGCGTGCAAGCGATGACGGATGTGACCGGCTTCGGCCTGTTGGGGCACCTGGTCGAGATGGCCGAGGGCAGCGGCTTGAGCGCCGTGATTGACTACGCGGCCGTGCCGCGACTGGAGGGGGTGGACTACTACATGGACCAGGGCTGTGTGCCCGGCGGCACGCTGCGCAACTTTGACAGTTATGGCGCCAAGATTGCGCCCCTGACGGAGGTGCAAAAGCACCTCCTGTGCGACCCCCAGACCAGCGGGGGGCTGCTGGTGGCCGTGAGCCCGGAGGGCGAGGCCGAGTTTCTGCAGGTGGCCGCAGAGCTGGGCTTGGCGCTGCAGCCTATCGGTGAGCTCACCCCGCAACAGGCCTTTGCCGTCGCGCTGCGCTGATGCCCACCAACCTCACGGACTACCGGCACATCTTTCTGAACGATGTGCCCATGATGGATGTGCGCGCGCCGGTGGAGTTTGGGCAGGGCGCGTTTCCTGGTGTTGCCAACCTGCCCCTGATGGACGATGGCGAGCGCCAGCAGGTGGGCACCTGCTACAAGCACAAGGGCCAGGAGGCTGCGATTGCGCTGGGGCACCAACTGGTGTCGGGCGCCACCAAGCGCCAGCGCATCGAGGCGTGGGCGCAGTTTGCGCGGGCGCATCCGCAGGGCGTGCTGTACTGCTTTCGTGGCGGGTTGCGCTCGCAGATCGTGCAGCAGTGGTTGCTGAACGAAGCGGGCATCGACTATCCCCGGGTGGTGGGGGGCTACAAGGCCATGCGGGGTTTCCTCATCGGCACCACGCAGGCTGCGGCGGCGGAGTGTGGGTTTGTGGTGCTCAGTGGCCTGACCGGCACCGGCAAGACCGAGGTGATTGCGCAACTGGCCAACGGCTTGGACCTGGAAGGCCATGCCAACCACCGTGGCTCCAGTTTTGGCCAACGCGTGAGCGGCCAGCCGACGCAGATCGATTTTGAGAACCGGCTGGCCATCGATGTGCTGAAGAAGCGTGCGCAGGGCCACGAAACCTTTGTGCTGGAGGACGAAGGTCGCCACGTGGGTAGCTGTTCTGTGCCGCTGGAGCTGCGTCTGCGGCTGGAACGGGTACCCATCGTCTGCCTGGAGGATGCTTTTGACGCCCGTGTGGAGCGCATCCTGCGCGACTATGTGCAGCTGCAATGCGCGGATTTTGTCGCGATCCATGGAGAGGCGGCAGGGACCGACCTGTTTGCGGCGCGGCTGCTCGACAGCCTGAGTAAACTCGCCAAGCGCCTAGGCGGAGACCGCTACCAGGCGCTTCGCGGGTCGATGCAGACAGCGCTGGCGCAGCAGCGCAGCCGGGGCGATTTGTCGCTGCACCGGGACTGGATTGCTGCACTCATGCGTGACTACTACGACCCGATGTACGCCTATCAGCGGCAGAGCCGCGCCGACCGCATCGTTTTCCAGGGTGACCACCGGGCGGTGCTCGACTTTCTGCGGTCGCAGTCGGCGCCTCGCGGCTAGCTACTACGCCTCGTCGTCGTCCGACGGCGCATCCAACTGCTGCGGCAGCACCAGCCGGAACTCGGCACCCCGCCCGACATCGCTCTCCACCTCCAGCGTCCCGCCGTGGCGCAGCACCACGGTCTGCACCAGTGCCAAGCCCAGGCCCACCCCGGCGATGGCGGGATGGCTGTGGTCGTGCAACCGCTGGTAGGGAGTGAACAGGCGGCCCTGCTGCTCGGGCGCGATGCCAGGGCCCTGGTCTCGCACCGACACCACCCAGTGCGTGCCCCGCGCCACGATGGCGCACTGCACCGTGCCGCCATCGGGGCTGAACTTGATGGCGTTGTGGATCACGTTGGTCAGGGCGCGGGACAGCAGGGCGCGGTCGCCCAGGCAGGGCGCAGAGTCTGGCGTGGCCACCGTGCGCACGTCCACATTGCGGTCGCGGGCCAGGGTCCAGAGGTCGTCAGTGGTTTCGGAGAGCAGGGCTGCCAGGTCCAGCGACGCCATGCGGTATGGCTGCGATTGCGCGCTGGCCAGTTGTACAAAACTCTCGGCCATGCCCAACGAGGCCTGCGCGTAACGCTCAATGCGCTCCAGCAACTCCTGGTCTGACAGGCGGCCGGGGTAGGCGCGCTGCATTTCCAAGAGCGTCAGGATGGACGCGTTGGGCGCGCGGATGTCGTGCGAGATGAAGTGCATCGCCTGGTCACGTTGCTGCAGTGCGCGGCGCATCTCGGTCAGGTCCACCAGGGTCAGCAGCCAGCCTGCATTGGCCAGGTTGGTGAAAGGCTTGCATTGCACCAACAGGCTGCGGCCCTGGGCGTCCGTGCCCTCGGCCTGCTCGGGCAGGGTGCGATGCTGCAAGGCCGCCTGGGTGACGATTGGCGCACCGGTTCCCGACTCGACAAGATCAGCCAGCAGGTCCACCACCGACAGCCCCTGCAGGGCGGGCTGGGTGGTGCCTCCCAGATGCTGGCGGGCTGCCTGATTGGCCAGCAGGATTTCACCGTCGGGGGCGCAGACGATGGTGGGGGAGGGCAGCTGCTGCAGGCTCTCGCTCACAAACTGGTGCAGATCGCGCAGCTGGCGGGATGCGCGCTCCACGGCATTGATGCGACGCTCCAGAAAATCGGCGGAGTCTCCGGGCCGTCTGCGCAAGCGCATGGCCAGGCCCTGGCGTTGCAGGTTCTCCATCTCCAGCCGCAGAAAGTGCGCAGCCGCACTCAGGCGCCGCCAGCTCCACAGCGGGTAGGCCAGTGCGAGGCCCAGCAAGGCCGCTGCGGGTGCGAACTGCAAACCTGCCCACCAGGGCAGGGCCATGCTCAGCAGCAAGGTGGCCACCGCCAGTGCGGCGCTGGTCAGCAAGGCCGCCAATGGGCCAATTAGCAGCAAGGCCAGGAGCGCACAGGCCACCGGCAACATATTGAAGGCGATGTTCAGGGCCTGCGGTGCACGCACGATGCGTTCGCCGGCCAGGCGGGCATCCAGCACATGGGCCACCACCTCCACGCCCGGCATGAGGCGCGACTGCTGGCTGACGGGGGTGGCAAACATATCGCCCAGGCCCGAGGCTGCTGCGCCCACCAGCACGTACTTGCCTTCCAGCGCTCCGGCCGGCAACTGCCCGCGCAGCACATCGATGTACGAGTAGGTGGTGAAGGGCGATGGCCCGGCGGCATAGGCGATGAGCGTGGGCTCAGCGCGCTGCCAGGGGCTGGTGTCGGTGGCGCTGGCGGGCGAGCGGCCGCAGGTGGCCACAGGTTGCCGGTTTGCCACGCACTGCAGCGCGGTACTGAAGTGGTGCCAGGGGGCGGCCGCCGGGCCTTCCAGCAGGTACAGGCTGCGCACCACGCCATCGCTGTCGGGTGCCACATGCACATGGCCCAGGCCGGCGGCAGCCTCGGCAAAGGCGGGCCAGGGCAGGTCGGCCTGGTTGCTGACGGGGCCATAGCCGCGCCGCAGCACGGGCAGCACCACACGCGCGCTGCGCCGGATGGCGTCGGTGAGCAGCAGGTCGTCCTCGGGGTAGTCCAGGTCGGCTTCGTTGAACAGCACGTCCATGCCAATGGCGCGCGGGTTCTGGGCGGTCAGGCGCGAGATCAGCTCGGCATGCAGGGCCCGGCGCCAGGGCCAGCGGCCGATGGCGGCAATGCTGGCATCGTCGATGGCCACGATCACGATGTCGGGGTGGGCGGGCCGTGAGACCAGTCGCATGCCTGCGTCCTGCACCAGATGGTTGACGCGGCCCAGGCTGTCGGCGGTGCTGAGCCATGCCACCAGCGCCATCAGCGCGCAGGCCAGCAGCGCCCATTCCAGGCGGCGTCGGCGGCGGCGCAGGTGGGCAATGGTCACCATGGCAGGGGTGGTGGGGTGTGCGACGTTTGCTCAGCACGTGCCGCGAAAGCAGCACGCGCTGGTGCAACTGGTACGGCGGGGCTGAGCAGGCTCCATGGCCCGCTCAAGGCCGGCCCACGGGTGTGCCGCTACTGGTGGACACCGGCAAGCCCGCACCCGTGCGGATGCCCGTGCCCACGCGGATCTTGCGCGGTGGGGAGAAGTCGCTCTCCAGCCCACTGGCGTCCAGCACCTGAATGCGCACCAGGTACTCGCCGGCAGCCAGGTTGCTGGCCGTCCAGGTCGGGGCGTCGAGCACGGCGTCCTCGGCAACCTTGGCAAAGTCCAGGTCGGTGGCCTCGGTGCGCTGCAGCCGGAAGCGCTGGCCAGCCTGGGCAGGCCAGTGCAGGCGCACGGTCGGATCTCCGTCCTCTGCCTGCAGCGCCTGCAGGGGCAAGGCGGTCGGCCGGTCGGCCACAGTGAAGGGCTGTGGGGGCGCAAACGGCCCCTGGTCTGTCTGCCCGTCGGACAGCGCCAGCAGGCTGGCGATGCGCCAGAAGTAACTGCCTGCGGGCAGCGCCCCCAAGGGCAGGCGGCATTCGGTCAGGCGCTGCTCGTCGCGCAGGGGCTGGGTGAACTGGGCGTCGGCGGCCACCTGCACGCGGTACCAGCGCACGCCGGGGACTTCCGTGCAGCGCAGCTCGGCCGCGCCGCTGGGCACTACCGCGCCAGGCGCAGGGTGCTGGTACAGCGGTGCGACCGGGCGGGTCTTGACGGTGAACGGCTGCACGGCCGGCAGGCCCGCAATGCCCGCATCGTCCAGCGCCCGCACGGCCAGGTAGTAGCGGCCATCGTCCAGCGCCTTCCAGCGCAGGCGGCCATCGGGGAAGCTGCCGTGGCGCAGCACCTGGGTAAAGGCGGGGTCTTGCGCCACCTGCGCCACATAGCGCGTGGCGCCTGCGGCCATCGGCAGGTCGATGGCCAGCAGGCCTGCATCGCCCAGCGTGGTGGGCATGCCGGAGGTATCGGGGGCGGGCAGCAACGCGCGGGCGGCGCCGACGGTGCCATCGGTGGCCACCGCCAGGCCTTGTCCGGGCGCCAGCAGCGCAGTGGGCGCTTTGAGTGCGGCACCGGGCTCACTGTCGGTGTCGCGCCGCGATTGCACGGCCACCGAGCCATGCTCTACCGACGCCGTGGACTGGCCCGAATCGGCCAACGCCACGCTGAACTGCGTGCCCCGCACGCTGGTCACCGCCAGCGGTGTGCGGATCTCCATGCGACGCAGTGGCTCGGCGCTGGGCGGTACGGTCGATTCCACGCCGCCCTTGTGCATCTCCAGTACCGACTGCACGCTGCCTGCGCGGCCCCGCCGGCGCAACTGGCGCAGCTGCAGCTCGGACTGCGCTTGTACCCGCACCACGGTGCCGTCCGCCAGCTGCACGGCGACGAACGACTCGGGACCCACCTTCAGCTCGGTGCCTTCTTCCAGCTTGCTGCCGGTTGCAATGGGGGCGGGTGTGCTGCTGCCCCGCGCCTGCGCCGTGGCCTCGCCCTGCACAAACTGCACGGTGGCCGACTCACTGGGCTGCAGCCGCACGGGGATGAAGATCAACGAGCCCGGTTGCAGGCGCCTGGGGTCAGCCACCTTGTTGCGGGCCTGCAGCAGCGGCCACTGGCGCGGGTTGGCCAGGTAGCTGCGGGCCAGCCCTTCGAGGGTGTCGCCTTCTTTCACGGCGTGGGCAATTTCATCGCCTTGCTGGGGGGCTACCGGGCCAGTGACTGGCTGGGCCGAGAAGGCCGTACTCGCTGCCAGAAAAAACAGGGCTGCAGCAATCGAGTGCATGCGAAATGGCAGGGGGGTGATCAAGTCATGTCTCCTTCAGGGGGCAGTGCCCGCCGGACTCCGTCGCGGCACTGCGTCAGCCCTTGTCCTGGCCTTCGACGGCTTCAAAACGGTAGCCCACGCCATACACCGCCGTCACGATGAAGCCGTTGGCAGGGCGCAGGTCGAGCAGGGTGCGCAGGCGCGAGATGTGGGTGTCCAGCGAGCGCGACATCACATCGGCCACCTGGCCCCAGACCACTTCCTTGAGGTGGTCGCGCGACAGCAATCGGCCCATGTTCTGGAACAGGAACAGCGCCAGGTCGTATTCGCGGTTTTTCAGCTCCACCGCCACCCCGTCCTTTTCGATGGACCGGGTTTCGGGCAGAAAGAGGTAGCGGCCGAACTCCATCACGCCGCCGGTGTTTTCGGGGTAGGCGCGGCGCAGCAGGGCGGCCACGCGGGCGTTGAGCTCGCCGATGCGCACCGGCTTGACCATGAAGTCGTCCGCGCCGCTGCCCAGGCCTTCGACAATGTCACGCTCTTCCTGGCGGTGCGTGACGAACAGGATGGGTACGCGGGCCGCGACGTTCTGGCGCACCCAGCGCACCACCTCAGGCCCGGTGGTGTCGGGCAGGTGCCAGTCCACGATCAGCAGGTCAAAGGTCTCGCGGCGCAGCGTGCGCATCAGCTCCGCACCGGTCAGGTGGGTGTGGCACACATGACCCATCGCCTCCGTGGCCTGCTTGATCAGATCCAGCTGAAGCGCATCGTCGTCCAAAGCGGCTATGCGCATGGTTCTCCCCATCCAAAATCGAACTGGGCATTATTGGCGATAACTACCACGGCGCAGGCGCGCTCCGCGCGGGGCGAGAGGGGTTTTGACATTTGTTAACCCTCCCGGCCCATGCTGGTCACCGCGCGGGGGGCTCTGCTGCTATCTCGCGCACCAGCCGCATGCCGACAAGGGTGTAGCGGGTCTGCGGGCTGTTCCAGTTGCGGTATCCGCAGCGTGCATAGAGCGCCCAGGTGTGCCACGAGCCGCCCCGGCGCACGCGCACGCTGCCCTCTGCCGGACCGGTGGGGTCATTGCGTGGGGACTCGGCGTAGTAGGTGTCGCCATGCCAGTCGCCCGTCCACTCCCAGGCGTTGCCCAGCATGTCGTACAGCCCGAACGCATTGGGTGCAAAGCGGCCTACCGGGGCGGTGAACGCGTACCCATCGTTGCCCGCCAGCGCTTGCTGGCGCCAGCGTGGCCACTGCGGGGCGGCAGCCTGGTCGAAGGTGTTGCCCGCAGACACCAGCTCTTGCGGGTTGTCGCCGTGGGGGTACAGGCTGCGGCTGCCTGCACGGCAGGCGTATTCCCACTCCGCTTCGGTGGGCAGGCGGTAGCGGTGGCCCTCGGTGCGACTGAGCCACTGGGCCATGGCCTGCGCGTCGTTCCAGGTCACGTTCACCACGGGGTGGTCCGGGCCCTGCGCAAAGCCAGGGTTGCGCCACGAGTAGCGCGGGTCGCGCCCCTCGAACGCATCGCCGCGCCGCGTGGTGGCCGGGTCGTAGGCAGGGTTGTAGCCGTAGCCCCCGGTGCCGTCGGCCTCGGACTCTGGCCGGTAGCCAGAGGCCTCCAGGAAGCGCTGAAACTGCCCCACGGTGACCTCGTGCTGGCCCAGGTAGAAGTCGCGGGTGATCTGCACCTCGTGGGCCGGCGATTCATCTTCCAGGTCGGTCAGGCGCTTGCGCTCCAGCAGCGGGAAGGTCTTTTCCAGCGCCTCGATGGGGGGCACGCCCCCCATCCAGAAAGTGCCCGCAGGCACACGGACAAAGGCCATACCCAGGCTGTTGACCCAGGGCGATGTGACTGTGCCCGCCTGGGTGGACGGTGTGTGCTGGCAGCCCGCCAGCAGTGCGGACAGAGCCAGCAAGGCCGCACCGCTCGCCCAGCGGCGGCACGCTGGTGGGGCCGCTGGCCTCAAGGCTTGTCCTGCAGCTCGCTCACGCATTCAAACACCAGGCGCGAGCCATCATTGCGCAACAGTTTGGCGTGCAGGGCCATGCGCTGGCATTCGCGGTTGGCCGCCGCATACGCCTGCGAGGTGTCGGGTCCGTACACCGGCACGCTGAAGGTGCGGTCGCGGCCCGAGGCCATGGGACCCGCGGGGCCGTAGGGGTTGGTTGCATTGCAGCCCGCCAGCAAGGCCAGCACGGACACGGAGGCACACAGCAGTTTCATGGAAGTCTCCCAAGCCGATCAAAAGGCCAGTTTACGCACATGCCCGGTGGCTGCCCATAGGTGTTATGCGGGGCGTTCGTAGCGTGGGCCATGCGTGTAAGCCCCCACTGTGCATGCGCAGGCACAGCCACTACAGTGGGCGCTGCATGCACGGCTGCATGCAGCGGTGGAGGGGCGGGATGGCAAGTACGCGAGCACCGGTCACACAAGACGCCTGGCGGCCCTGGGCGTTGCGGGTACTGCTCGCGCTGGGCTTGCTGGCGCTGCTGCCCGCCTTGCCGGTTTGGACGCCGCTGCAACGGCTGGAGCATGACCTGCTGGCCAGCTGGACCGCTGCGCCGCCGCCCGACGTAGGCGTGCTGGTGGTCGGGCTGGACGAGCCCAGCCTGGCGGCGCTGAACCTGACCCCACCCCTGCCGCGCAGCCTGCACGCACAACTGGTGCAGGCCTTGTCTGCGGCGGGCGCCTCGGCGCTGGGCATCGACATGCTGTTTGCCGCACCCCAGTCCCCTGCGGACGATGCGGCGCTTGCGGCAGCCCTGCAAGGGCGCATGCCGGTGGTGCTGGCTGCGGCCGATGTGGCGGTGAACACCTCGCAGGTGGCGCAATACCGGCAGACCGTGCCCTCGGTGTTTCCCATGGCCCGCCAGGGCAGTGTGGCGGTGCGCCCGGACGACGATGGCGTGCTGCGTCTTGCACCCGCACGGAGCGATGCCCTGTGGCAGGAGCTGGCGCGCAGCGGCGGGCGCCGTTTTCAGCCCCCACCGCCGGGCGCGCTGCTGCGCTACTACGCCCCCGAGGTCCCGCTGCCCTACGCCCACTACACCCAGGCGCTGGAGGCCGGCCAGGCGCTACCGGCTGCGGCCGTGCAGGGGCGCCTGGTGCTTCTGGGGCAGAACACGCCGGTGGACGGAGTCGATCAGTTCGCCACGCCCCTGCGTGCGCTGGGCGCGGGTACGCAGTCCGGCGTGCTGGTGCACGCCACGGCCCTGGTCAATGGCTTGGCGGGGGACTGGGTGGTACCCGCCCACCCGGTAGGCCCTTGGCTACAGGCCGCGCTGGCCGTGGGCTGCGTGGCCGCCTGGACCCGGCGCTGGCGCGGTGGCCGGGCGGTGCTGCTCAGTGCCGCGCTTGCGCTGTTGGCCCTGCTGGGCGGGCTGTGGGCCTACCTGGCAGGGGTGTGGTGGACGGCACTGCCCACGCTAGCGGGCCTGGCCCTGCACCTGAACGTGGGCGCCGCTGACAGCTACTGGCGCGAACACCGCCGCCGCGAACAGCTGCGCGAGGACTTTGCCCGCTACGTGCCCGCCGCCGTGGTCGATGCCCTGGTGGCCGACGGTACCCAGCCGCAACTGCATGGCGAGCGCCGTGTGCTGACACTGCTGTTCTCTGACCTGGCAGGCTTCACCGCCGCCAGCGAGCACCTGCCGCCCGAGGCCGTGGCCCAGGCGCTGAATGCCTACTTTTCCCGCATGACCCACACCGTGCACCAGCACGGTGGCACGCTGGACAAGTTCATTGGCGACGCTGTCATGGCCTTCTGGAACGCGCCTGTGCCCGACTCCCGGCACGCAGACCGTGCCCTGGCCTGCGCGCTGGCCATGCAGGCCGACATGGTGGACCTGCGGGCCCTGTGGCGGGACACACCGTTTGCGCAGGTGCAACTGCGCATTGGCTTGCACACGGGCGAGGCGGCGGTAGGGCACCTCGGGTCGCATGAGCGCTTTACGTACACCGCCGTGGGCGATGCCGTGAACACAGCCGCGCGGCTGGAAGGCGCCAACAAGGCTTTTGGCACAGGCATCCTGCTGTCGGGCGCCACACACGATGCGCTGCAGGCAATGCCAGCGGGTGCTGCCCCAGAGGTCCCGCTGATGTGGCTGGACACCGTGGTGCTGGCTGGGCGCAGCACCGGTGTGGACGTGTACACGCCGTGTGACGACGCCGCGCTGGCCTCCATCAGCCACACGCTGCGGTACCACCTGCAGGCCGCGCGTTGGGCGCAGGCTCTGCAGTGCTGTGCCGATGCATGCGCGCACGCCGCCGCACATGCCCCGCAGTGGCACGGGCAGGCGCTGCGGTGGCAGGCCCGGGTGCAGGCCCAGGCAGACACCGCGCTGGCGGACGGCCCTGTAGCGGGAGCCACTGCCGTATTCACCGCGCAGGCGCTTGACAAGACCTGAGTCCCCGGCGCAAGACTCCCCCAAAGAGGCCCACCATGCCCATCCCCCCTGTGTCCTCCCCGTCACGCCTGGTGTGGCTCACGCCGGTGGGTGTTGCCCTGTCGGCCTGGATGGCTGCCGGTGCCAGTGCGCAATGTGCCGGGTTGCCCCTGGCGCCTGACGCAGTGGCTGCGCAAATTGTGGCGCTCAGCGGCCAAGGCGAAACGCGCCCCCCGGGCACACAGCCCTGGCTGCCTGCCACACTCGCCCAGCCGTTGGGCCCGGGCGCAGACATGCGCACGCTGGCGCTGTCGTCGGCAGCGCTGCTGCTGGCGGACCGCACGCAGATCCGCATGTCGGCCAACGCGCAACTGCGGCTGTGCGAGGCACAGCCCACTCGCACCCTGCTGGAGCTGGCCGCGGGCCGTCTGTGGGCACGCACCAAAAAGGCCCCGGCCAACCTGCAACTGCAGACGCCGGCAGCGCTGGCCGTGGTGCGGGGTACCGACTGGGACGTGGAGGTGGACGGAACGGGGCGGACCACGCTCACCGTGCTGTCCGGCGCCGTCGAGTTGCGCAACGACCAGGGCAGCGTGCAGCTGGGGCCCGCCGAGCAGGGCGTGGCCGAGCCCGGCCAGGCGCCCGTCAAGCGCCTGCTGGTCAACCCCCGCGAGCGGGTGCAGTGGGTGGCCGCCTACCCGGGCGACCTGACGCGTTGGGCCGAGTTCCAGTCCGTGCAGACGGCGCCAGCCGCTCTGGCGGAGGTACGCACCGCATTGCGCGCGGGGCAATGGGCCCAGGCGCGTGCCCTGTTGCAGGCCCTGTCGGCGCAGGAGGATGGTAGGGCTGTGGTCGAGCTGGCCCTGGCGGACCTGGAGGTGCTGGACGGCCAGCCTGACGCCGCGCAGCAGCGCCTGGCCTTGGCATGGCAGCGCACGCAAGACCCCCGCACCGCTGCAGGCCGCGCCGACCTGCTCTTGGCGCTGGACCGTCTGTCAGAGGCGCGCACCTGGCTGGACACCACGCGGGCCGCGTCGCCCGGCTTTGCACCATTGCATCAGGCCGACGCCGACTGGCACCGGCTGCAAGGGCAGGGTGACGCCGCCCTGGCCTTGTACCGGCAGGCTGTGGCCCACGCGGAGGGGGATGCACAGCGGGCTGCCGCCCTGGCAGGGCTGGGCCGCGCACTGCAAGAGCGCGGAGACCTGCGCGCGGCCCGCAGTGCACTGGCCCAGGCCGTGGCCCTGGCGCCGGAGCATGCGGCCTACCGGGGCGAAGCCGCCACGGCGGCCATCGAAGCCCTGCGCCTGACCGAGGCGCGCACCGACCTGGATGCCGCGCTGGCGCAGTCGGGCGACGACTACGTGGCCCTGGCGGCTGCCGGACTGCTGGCGCTGCGGCAAAGCGATGCCGAGGCCGCCCGCACTGCGCTGCTCAAGGCACTGGTGATCGAGCCGCGATACGCCCGCGCACAGGTGTGGCTGGCGGTGGCCGAATACACGCTGGGCGAGCGCGCTGCAGCGCTGGATGCACTGGACCGCGCCCGCCTGGCCGACGCGCGGGACCCGCTGCCCTGGCAGGTGGAGGCCATGCTGCGCAACGACAGCGGCGAGCCCGTGGCGGCCATGGCCGCCGCGCGCGAGGCGCTCACCCGGCTGCCCTATCTGAAGTCGCTCAACCCGCTGGCCTCGGACAGCCAGGGCTCGGCCAACCTGGGCAAGGCGCTGGGCGACTTCGGTATGGAGCACTGGGCACGGGCTTACGCCAGTGCGTCGTACTACCCGCTGTGGGCCGGCAGCCACTTTTTTCTGGCCGACCGGTACGAGAGCGACTTCAGCCGCCGCTCCGAGCTGTTCCAGGGCTACCTCACCGACCCCACCGTGTTTGGCGCCAGCGACAAGCGCGCGCCTCTGCTGCTGTCGGAAGGCCGCGAAACATCGGCGGGCGTGAGTGCCGAGCGCAACCCGCTGCGCCACAACGCCACGGCCGACATGGGCTACCGTGGGTTCGCTGCCAGCAGCGTGCCTGTGGCCTGGCTGGTGCGGGCCAACGATGTGCAGATGTGGCCCCGCGAAGGCCCCGCCGCCACGCAGTACCGCCTGTCATCGCCCGGAGTGGATCTGGCGCTGGGTGTGCGGCCCAACGAGAGCCTGTCGCTGTTCGCGCTGCACGGCGATACCACCTTGCGCTACCGCTTTCCGCAGGGGCTGGACTTTGGCAACGGCATCACCTTCACCGGCGGCGCCGAGACGCGCACCCGCCGCACCGACCTGGGCGCTGCGTGGCGCTGGTCGGCCGACAGCCAGACCTGGTTCAAGGTGCACAGCGGGCGCCAGACCTCCGGCTTGGTGCTGGACGATGCGCGCTGGGGCCCGCAGGACTACCGCTATGCCAGTGACGAGCAGGGCGTGTTCCTGCGCCACACGGTGCTCTGGGGCGCGCACCGCCTGAGTGTGGGCTGGGAGCGCGTGGACCGGGACACCGTCAGCGCCATCTCCGACCCCGGCATCACCACACCGCGCACCAACGCCGAGCGCTACCACATGCCCTGGGTGGCGGGCGAATGGCGCAGCGGTGCCTGGACCTGGATGGCCGAGGCGTACTGGCCCCGGTTCACCACCCGGCAGCGCGACCGCTATGCAGACACGGCGACGGGGCAAGACCTGCTGCCCGCGCAGGACGACGGCGCGGCGCACCGCCACCGGCTGCTGCCGCGCCTGGGCGCCAGCCTGCGCCTGGGCCCGGGCCCGGGCCGCGCACTGCATTGGGCCTGGCAGGAGAGCGTGCGGGCGCCCGGCACGCACACCCTGTCGCCCGTCGCCACGGGCGCTATTGCCGTGGACAACCAGTACCTGCTGGCAGGCAGCTACGCCCGCAAGCACGCGGTGCAACTGGACTGGGAGGCCAGCCCCACCACCTTCTGGGGTGCCAGCCTGTCGGGGCAGCGCATCAGCAACCTCGTGGCCGCCAACGGTCGCCTGTTTGCACAGAACACGGGGGCGCTGTTCGACAACGTGGCCACCATTGCGCCCGTGGTGATCAATGCCCAGACCACTCTCAACACCTATGAGGAAACGCCCCTCTTCGGGCAGGGGCAGCTGGCGCAGGCCACGGTGTCCGTCAACCATTTGCTGGGTCCGCGCTGGAGCGTGCTGGGCAGCTACATCCACACCACATCGCGCAACACCGGGGCGGGTCTGGGGGGGCGTTGGCTGCCCGGCTTTGCCCGCCATGTGGTGCTGGGCCAAACCACGTGGCGGCACGAGGCGCGCAGCTTTTCGCTGCTGCGCCTGACCTGGCGCGGCGTGCGCTACAGCGATGAGGCCAACACCGTGCAACGCGCCCCGGGCTGGAGCCTGGCCCTGGCCCATGGCTGGGAGTCGCAGGACCGGCGCTGGAGCTTCACCGGCACGGTGCAGACCGGGCTGCGCACCGGAGAGCGCCCCACGCTGTGGGCCCTGGTGCGGTACCGGGACTGAAGGAGCGCCCAGTATGCAGAGAGGCCTTTACCGGGTGATGGAAGGGTGTTTGAAGCCTTTTTGGCTGGTGGCGCTAGTGGAATATGCCTGAGTAGCTATCAAAAACGTAGCTTTTTTGGACATTGGAAAGAGTGAAAAAAAGCCCGCAGCCTTGCGGCTCGGGCTGTGTGCTTTGCACGGGGCGCTCCGTGCGCGTGGGGGGCGCGGGCTTATGCAGCGGCGGCTTCGGCCAGCGCCTGTAGGGCGGCCGTTACCTCAGCGGTGTCCACACCGTCCACCGGTGCCAGGCGCGGGGCCAGGGTCTGCAGCGCTGCGCTGTCCTTTTGCAACTGGGCAATGGCCTGGCCGGCCTCCTTGGGCGCGTCGAAGCCCGTGCTCTGCAGCAGCAGGCGGCCGTCGGCGGCCACGAGCTTGAAGTAGAACTTGCCGTCGTTCTCGCGGTACTGCTTGAAAGCGGGCAGAGAGGCCTTGGCGGCCTTGGCCGGTTTGGCGGCCGTGCTGGCCTGCACCAGGCTGCGCAGGCCCACGGCGCTGCGCAGCTCGCGGATGAAGGGTGTGGCCAGCGCGCGGGCGCGCTCGGCGCCGGCCAGCAGGGTTTGCTCGATGCGGGCGGGGTTGTGGATGAGTTCCTCGTACTGCGCGCGCATGGGGGCGATCACCTGGTCCACGCGCTCCAGCAGCAGGTGCTTGGCGTCGCCCCAGGCAATGCCGTCGGCATAGGCCTTGCGCAGGGCCTCGGTCTCTTCGGGCGTGGCGAAGGCCTGGTAGATCTGGAACAGGGCCGAGCCTTCGACCTCTTTGGCCTCGCCGGGCGCGCGCGAGTCGGTCAGGATGCCGCCGATGAGCTTTTGCAGCTGCGCGCGCGAGCTGAACAGCGGAATGGTGTTGTCGTAGCTCTTGCTCATCTTGCGGCCGTCCAGCCCGGGCAGAGTGGCTACATGGTCGTCGATGGCCGCCTCGGGCAGCACGAAGTGCTCGCCGTACAGGTGGTTGAAGCTGGCGGCCATGTCGCGGGCCATCTCGATGTGCTGGATCTGGTCGCGGCCCACCGGCACCTTGTGGGCCTTGAACATCAGAATGTCCGCGCCCATCAGCACGGGGTACATGAACAGGCCTGCGGTCACGCCGTCGTCCTGCTCGCGCCCGGCGGCGGTGTTCTTGTCCACGCTGGCCTTGTAGGCATGGGCGCGGTTCAGCACGCCCTTGCCGGTCACGCAGGTCAGCAGCCAGGTCAGCTCGGGAATCTCGGGGATGTCGGACTGGCGGTAGAACGTGACCTTCTCGGGGTTGAGCCCTGCGGCCAGCCAGCTGGCTGCGATCTCCAGCGTGGAGCGCTGGATGCGCACCGGGTCTTCGCACTTGATCAGTGCGTGGTAGTCGGCCAGAAAGTAAAAGCTCTGCACGCCGGGCGTGAGGCTGGCCGCCACCGACGGGCGGATGGAGCCGACGAAATTGCCCAGGTGGGGGGTGCCGGTGGTGGTGATGCCGGTGAGAAAACGGGTGGTGCTCATGGGAAACAAAAATTCAGCAGATCAAATGAACAAGAAGTGGCGTGCTTTTTCTGCTGCGCTCAGCGCAGCAGGGCCGTCAGCGGGGTGAGCAACAGGTTGATGGCGGTGTAGCCCACGGCCATCAGGGGGCGCAGCCACAGCGTGCCCACCACCCCGGCGATCACCAGGCCCATCACGATGAAAAAGCCCCAGGGCTCGATGCGCGACACCATGTGCGCCTGCCGCCAGGGCAACAGGCCCACCAGGATGCGCCCGCCATCGAGCGGTGGCAGCGGAAACAGGTTGAAGGCCCACATCACCAGGTTGACCATGACCCCGGCGCGCGCCATTTCCAGAAAGAAGCGCTCCTCAATCCCCGTGCCCACCAGCACCACCAGCAGCACGGCCCAGGCGATGGCCTGGATGAAGTTGGACGCGGGCCCGGCCAGGGCCACCCACACCATGTGCTTCTTGGGGTTGCGCAGATTGCCGAAGTTGACCGGCACCGGTTTGGCATAGCCGAACAAAAAGGCGCCCGAGGTTGCAAAGTACAGCAGCAGCGGCATCAGGATGGTGCCAACCGGGTCGATGTGCTTGAAGGGGTTGAGGGTGATGCGCCCCATCATGTACGCGGTGTTGTCGCCAAAGTGGCGCGCCGCGTAGCCATGGGCCGCCTCGTGCACGGTGATGGCAAACAGCACCGGCAGGGCGTAGATCAGAACGGTTTGGATGAGATTGGAGGTGTCCACGCCGGGATTGTCTCAGACGCCCCGCTGTCCCCGGCGTTGCCAGGGTGACCCGGCGGGTGTTCAGGCGTCTGGGGGCAACCGCGTATTGTGGGTTGTACGTATGCCGATGGGTCTCCAGGCGGGGTGTTCGTTGCTAGCATCAACCTCTTGCCCGCAGCCCGTGCCAGTTTGAGCGAGTTCGTGCCCTTTGGCGTGCAGCGCCGCGCGGCGGCCCCTCCCACAACGACATACAACAGGCCTGGAGACATTGAAGCCATGTGGAACAACTTGAAGATCGGAACGCGCCTGCTGCTGGCGTTTGGCGGCCTCGCACTGGTCGTGCTGCTGCTGATGGTGATGGCGCTGTCCGGCATCGGTGGTGCCGAGCAGGCGCTGCAGGGCGCCACGCCCCCGGCCCAGGCGGCGCTGGCACAGTTGCAAAGTGCGCGCAACTGGGTCATCGGTTGCAGCGTGGTGGTGTTGGTGCTGGCCCTGGTGGCCACGCTCAGCCTGCGCGCCAGCATCGTGGCGCCGCTCAACCAGGCCATCCTGATTGCCGAAACCGTGGCCTCGGGCGATCTGAGCCAGGAGTTCAACTCCGACCTGGAAGGGGACTTTGGCCGCCTGCTGGGTGCGCTGGGCACCATGGAAGACACGCTGACTGACCTGGTTTCCCGCATCAAGCAAAGCACCGATTCGATCACCGCCTCTGCGGCAGACATTGACCACGGCAACACCGACCTGTCGCGCCGCGCGGAAGACCAGGTGTCGTCCCTGACCGAGACGGCGGCCAGCATGGAGCAGTTGACGGCCACCGTGCGCCAGAACGCCGAGCGCGCCCACTCGGCCAGTGGGCTGGCCGTGCAGGCGTCGGCGATTGCCGAGCAGGGTGGGTCGGTGGTGGGCGAGGTGGTGCAGACCATGCAGGCCATCAGCGGCAGCTCGCGCAAGATCGTGGACATCATCCAGGTCATCGAAGGCATTGCCTTTCAGACCAACATCCTGGCACTCAACGCCGCGGTGGAGGCCGCGCGTGCGGGCGAGCAGGGCCGTGGCTTTGCCGTGGTGGCCAGCGAGGTGCGTAATCTGGCCCAGCGCAGCGCGGTGGCTGCCCGCGAGATCAAGGCGTTGATCAGCGCGTCGGTCGAACAGGTCGAAAGCGGCGCTGGTCAGGTGGGCAAGGCGGGCAAGACCATGGAAGAGATCGTCGGCGCTGTGGGCCAGGTCAGCGCGCTGCTGGGCGAAATCTCCACCGCCCTGCGCGAGCAGAGCGAAGCCATCAGCCATGTCAATGTGGCGGTGTCGCACATGGACGGCAGCACGCAGGAGACAGCCTCGCTGGTGCAGCATGCGGTGAGCACGGCGTCGGCCCTGTCGGCGCAGGCCCGCGACCTGGAGCGGGCGGTGGGAGCGTTCAAGCTCTGACGAGTCTCTGAGCCGCCGCGCGGCTCTCCCTTCAGGGGCGCATTACCGGCGGCAGGGCGAAGCGCGCTGCACGGCGGCGAATGTATCGAGCGGGGTGCCGCTCTTGCGGCGGGCTCTTTCAGCGGGCTTTTTTAGGGGGCTCTTACAGCCCCAGCGCTTGCAGGCTGCCCCGGCCCTCGCGCACCACCACCGGGTCGCCGCCGGTGCCCATGGGGGTCAGGTCCACCACCGTGGTGGGCTCCAGCGGGCAGGCCCCGGCATCCACGATGGCGTCCACCAGCTTTTCATAGCGCTCGCGGATTTCCTGCGGGTCGTTCAGGGGCTCGGTCTCGCCCGCTGGGATCAGCGTGGTGGCGAGCAGCGGGGCGCCGTGCAGCTCCAGCAGCAGCTGCAGGCCCTTGCGGTCGGGCACCCGCAGGCCAATGGTCTTGCGCGAGGGGTGGCTCACGCGGCGGGGCACTTCCTTGGTGGCTTCAAGGATGAAGGTGTATGGCCCCGGCGTGCCCAGCTTGAGCAGGCGGTACTGGCGGTTGTCCACCCGCGCATAGTTGGCCAGCTCCGACAGGTCGCGGCACAGCAGGGTGAGGTGGTGTTTTTCGTCCACCTGGCGGATGCGGCGCAGGCGGTCCACCGCGTCCTTGTCGTCGAGGTGGCAGACCAGCGCGTAGCTGGAGTCCGTGGGCACGGCCACGATGCCGCCCTTTTGCAGCAGCAGTGCGGCCTGCTTGAGCAGCCGGGGTTGCGGGTTGTCGGGATGGGCTTCGAAGTACTGGGCCATGGGGCAGGTTCTCAGTGATGCGTGGCGCTGCGTGTGGGTACCTTGCCGGGTGGCAGGTCGTCCAGGGGGCGGCTGGCGCGGCTGCGGCAGCGCGGGGTCATCGCAAAATCCGGTCGGACAGCAGTTCCCACACGGGGGTCAGTGCACCGGGCAGCAATGGGAGCGTGCCCAAGTCGGTGTGCGATTCGTCGGGGCTGTGGAAGTCGCTGCCACGCGATGCGGCCAAGCCAAACTCCTGCGCCATGTCGGCATAGGTCACGTACTCGGCCGCACTGTGGCTGCCCGTGACGACCTCGACCGCCCGGCCACCGTGCTGCTTGAACTCGGAGAACAGTGCGAATTCTTCGTTGGCGCTGAACTTGTAGCGCGCGGGGTGAGCGATCACCGCCATGCCCCCCGCCTGCGTGATCCAGCGCACGGCGTCACCCAGACTGGCCCAGCGGTGGGGCACATAGCCGGGCTTGCCTTCGGTCAGGAACCTGCGAAACACCTCGGAGGTGTCTTTGCACACGCCGGTTTCGACCAGAAACCGCGCGAAATGGGTGCGCGAGATGAGGGCCGGGTTGCCCACAAACTGCAACGCGCCTTCGTAGGCGCCCTTGATGCCCACCTGGGCCAGCTGGGCCGCCATCTCCTGCGCCCGTTCGCCGCGCCCGCCGCGTGTGGCGGCCAGGCCCTGGGCCAGCTGGGCGTCGTCGGGATCAAAGCCCAGGCCGACGATGTGGACGGTGGTGTCGGCAAAGGTGACCGAAATCTCGGTGCCGGTGAGGTACGCCATGCCCTGGGCCCGGGCAGCAGCAGCAGCGCGGTGCTGGCCGCCGATTTCGTCATGGTCCGTCAACGCCCACAGCTCGACCCCGTTGGCTTTGGCCCGCGCGGCCAGGTCTTCGGGCGTGAGGGTTCCGTCGGAAACGACGGAATGGCAGTGCAGGTCGGCGTTGAGGATGGAAGTCACCAACCCATTTTAGGCTTTGCGCCGCCAGCGTGCCGGGGCGGGGCTGCCAGGCGCTGCAGCAGTGCTGGTACCGATGAGTATGCGGGTTTGTACCGATGGGTCCGAGGCCTGTTGAGGCAACGGGCTGGCGTAGGCTTACGGCCGACATTGGATGTAATCGAATGTTTCATGGTGGCGAACGGCCGACCAAGAAGAACGATCCACGAGGAAAAGAGCCATGCAATTTGACAATATCCGCGTCTCCCGCAAGCTGTGGGGCGCCTTTCTGGGGCTCATGATTGCCATGTTGCTGCTGTCTGCGTTTGCGCAGAACCGCGGCAACTCGTCGATGTCTGCGGCCATGGATGCCGTGGTCGAGATCGAGGCCCGCATCTCGGCTGCCGTGCGCTGGCGGGGTGCCACCGAAACCGCCGTCACCATGGTCATGGGCGGCGCGGTGACCACCGATTCCGTGTTGGCTGAGCAATACGGTGCCAAGGTCAAGGAGATCATTGGCAACATCAACAAGGTGCAGGAAGGCATCGTGGCGGCTGCCACCGCACCCGAGGAAAAAGCCTCGCTTGACAAGGTGCTGGAGGCCCGCAAGGCCGTGCTGGCTGCCACCGCCAAGACCTGGGACCTGAAGGGCGCGGGCGATGCCGTGGCCACCCAGCGCTATGCGGACGAAGAGTTCGCCCCCCTGGTCACCAAATACCTCAAGGCGCAGGACGACTTTGTGGCCACGCTCGAAAAGCGCCGCGACGTGATCCGCGCCGAAGCCACCCAGCGCCGCATTGAATACGCCATCACCGGCATCATCAGCTCCATGGTGCTGATGGCCGCCGGCCTGTTCCTGGCCTGGAAGCTGGTGCGCTCCATCACCTTGCCGCTGAACGAAGCGGTCGAGACCATCGATGCCATTGCAGCAGGCGATCTGACGCGCGAACTGCAATCCACCCGCAAGGACGAGTTCGGTCACATGCTGCGCTCGCTGTCGGCCATGTCGGCACGGCTACGGGGGGTGGTGAGCGAAGTGCGCCAGGGGGTGGACTCGGTCTCGTCGGCGTCGGTGGAGATTGCCAACGGCAACCACGACCTGTCGGCGCGCACCGAACAGACCGCCTCCAACCTGGAAGAGACGGCAGCCAGCATGGAACAACTCACTGCCACCGTGAGCCAGTCGGCCGACACGGCCCGCCAGGCCAACCAGCTCGCTGGCACGGCCGCCCAAGCGGCAGCGCGGGGCGGCGAAGTGGTGAGCCAGGTGGTCACCAGCATGCAGCAGATCACTGACAGCAGCCGCAAGATCAGCGACATCATCGGCACCATCGATGGCATTGCTTTCCAGACCAACATCCTGGCGCTGAACGCAGCGGTGGAAGCCGCCCGAGCGGGCGAGCAAGGCCGAGGCTTTGCGGTGGTGGCCAGCGAAGTGCGCAGCCTGGCGCAGCGCAGCGCCGAGGCGGCCAAAGAGATCAAGACCCTGATCAGCGCCAGCGTGGAGAACGTGGAATCGGGCTCGGCCCAGGTGGCGCAGGCAGGGCAAAGCATGCAAGAAATCGTTGCCAGCGTACAGCGGGTGAGCGACCTCATCGGCGAGATCACGGCCTCCTCGACAGAACAGCGCGACGGCATCGCGCAGGTCAACCAGGCCGTCACACACCTCGATCAGATGACGCAACAGAACGCGGCGCTGGTGGAGGAGTCCACGGCGGCAGCCGCCTCGATGCGTGACCAGGCACAGCACCTGGCGCAGGTGGTGTCGGTGTTCAACGTGGGAGCGGTGGCCACCCGGGCGCCGGCAGCGGCACCCCGCGCTGCAGCACCGGCGCCTGCACCACGGCCCGCCGTGGCCAAGGCAACGACCAGCGCGCCCCGCGTGGCATCGGCCGCTGCGCCGAAGGCCCCAGCGCCCGCCCCGGCGCGCCTGCCTGCAGCCAAGGCACCAGCCCCAGCGCCCGCAGCCAAGGCGGCTGCGCAGGGCAGCGATGATGATTGGGAAAGCTTCTAAATCGATAGCTGCCAGCGCATGACCATCAAGCGCTGGCAGCTATTTTTGTGGTCGGTATTCCGGCCGAATTGATAGCAAGGCAGCGTGAGCTGCCTTTTGTTTTGGTGCACCTTGAAAGGATTCTCCGATGCCCTTGGTCAACATCCGCCTGGCGCGCCGCGACGTGCCGACTACCGCAGCCCAGAAAGCCGCCTTGATTGCCGGCGTGACCCAGCTCATGCAGCAGGTGCTGGACAAGCGGCCAGAAAGTGTCACCGTCATCATCGACGAGATAGACCCTGAGAATTGGGGGCAAGGCGGCGAGCCGGTGACGGTGATCCGCCAGCGAAGCAGGGGTCCCACGCAGGCTTGAGCCGTGGCGCGCTACACCTGCGCGCCTTCGACCAGAAACTGCACCTTGCGCTCGCCCTTCCACTCGTTCACATCCAGGCGGAAGGCCAGCAGCACCCGGGCGGGCAGCTGCTCGGTGTGGCCGAACCAGATGGCATCCACGGGGTTGCCCTGGTGGATGAGCTTGAGCGACAGGTGGTTCTTGGCCTCACCCACCAGGCGCTGGCTCACGATCTGCACCTCTTCGCTGAAGGTCGGGGGCGCAAAGCCCTGGCCCCAGACCTCGCGGTGCAGGGTGTCCACGATGTCGGCGCGGCAGTATTCGGGGGCCAGCGGGCCGTCGGTTTCGATGCGGCGGGTGAGGGTGGCGGCGTCCAGCCATTCCTGGGCGACCTGGGCAAAGGCCTGCTCAAACACGTCGAATGATTCCTCCGCCACCGTGCAGCCCGCCGCCATGGCGTGGCCGCCGAACTTGAGGATCACGCCCGGGTGGCGCTTGGCCACCAGGTCCAGCGCGTCGCGCAGGTGAAAGCCGGGGATGGAGCGGCCCGAACCCTTGAGCTCGTGCTCCTTGCCCGGCGCGCTGCTGGCTGCAAACACGAAGGTGGGGCGGTGCAGCTTGTCCTTGATGCGGCTGGCCACGATGCCGACCACGCCTTCGTGAAAGTCGGGGTCGAACACGCTGATGGCGGGCGGGGGCTCCTCGCTCTCGTCAAACAGGCTCTCGGCCATCAGCATGGCCTGTTCGCGCATGCCGCTTTCAATGTCGCGGCGCTCGCGGTTGATGCCGTCCAGTGTGGCGGCCAGCTCGGCAGCGCGGGCGGTATCGTCGGTCAGCAGGCATTCGATGCCCAGCGTCATGTCCGCCAGGCGGCCCGCAGCGTTGATGCGTGGGCCCAGGGCAAAGCCAAAGTCGAAGGTAGTGGCCACCGGCGCCTTGCGGCCGGCGGCGTGGAACAGGGCGGCGATTCCCGCGGGCATCTGCCCCGCGCGGATGCGCTTGAGGCCTTGCGCGACCAGGCGGCGGTTGTTGGCGTCGAGCTTGACCACGTCGGCCACGGTGCCCAGCGCCACCAGGGTGAGCAAGGGGTCGAGCTTGGGCTGCGTGGCGGCGTCAAACACGCCACGCGCACGCAGCTCGGCGCGCAATGCCAGCAGCACATAAAACATCACGCCCACCCCGGCCATGGACTTGCTCTCGAACGGGCAGCCGGGCTGGTTGGGGTTGACGATGGCGTCGGCGGCAGGCAGTTCGGGGCCGGGCAGGTGGTGGTCGGTCACCAGCACCTGCAGGCCCAGCGCCTTGGCTTCGGCCACGCCGTCCACGCTGGCGATGCCGTTGTCCACGGTGATGAGCATGTCGGCACCCCGCTCGGCCACGCGGCGGGCGATCGAGGCGGTGAGGCCGTAGCCGTCGGTCACGCGGTCGGGCACCAGGTAGTCCACGTTCTGGGCGCCCAGCAGCCGCAGGCCGCGCACACCCACGGCGCAGGCGGTGGCGCCGTCGCAGTCGTAGTCGGCCACGATGATGAGCCGTTGGTTCTGCGCCATGGCATCGGCCAGCAGGCGTGCGGCGGCGTCAATGCCCTTCAAGCCCTGGTCGCCACTGGGCGGCAGCAGGCGGCCCAGGCCATCGTCCAGCTCGTCCTTGGCCCGCACACCGCGCGCGGCGTACAGGCGCGCCAGCAGCGGGTGCACGCCGGCCTGCTCCAGCGCCCAGGCGGCGCGAGGCGGAATGTCTCTTGCTATTATTTTCATAGCTGCACCAGCATGTTCGACCAGCGCATGGGGCGGAAAAGACCTTGAAACCGCTGCACAAGGCTGCGCGGAGCGGTGTGGAAGCCCAGCGCATTGCGTTCGCCGCACAGGGTTAACTGCACGGGCGAGCCGCTTTCAGCCTGGCGCAGCAGGTCGGCCACGGGGCCGGCGTCCAGCGCGGCCCAGGCACTGGCCCAGGCGCGCCAGTCGTCGCGCAAGGCGGCGTCCCGCAGAGTGGTGGGCATGTGGGGCGGTGGGGTGGATGGGGTGGATGGGGTGGCGGGCGGTGGGCCAGCCAGTGCGCCCGTGCCGTGCACCCAGAACGAGTTGACGACCGGCAGCCCCTGCGCAGAGCGCTCCTCGTTGAAGGCGTGGGTGTACAGCAGCATCTGCATTTCGCTGTGCAGGCGGTGCAGGGTGCGGGCCTGTTTGGCATCGGGCATCCAGGCGCGCACGTCGCGCAGCAGCACGCGCTCCAGCGACGCGGTGGCCAGGTCGGCAAATAGCGGTCCGCTGGCCAGCCAGCGCGTGGGCTGGTCGTAGTGCAGGGTGATGCCGTCCTCGGCAAACCAGGGCGCCACGATGGCCAGCAGCGCGCGGGATGCAGCTTCATCCAGGCCCAGTTGCGCCGGGTCGCGCAGCGTGACGTGGTCGGTGCTGACCTGCCATTGGCAGGGGGTGACGAAGGCCCAGGCCTCGCCGTGGGTGGTCAGACCTTGCTGGTGGTAGTGCCAGGCCGCCCAGGGGATGCGGCCGTCCTGCGCGGGCAGGCCCAGGGCGCGGGCGAGGGCGCGTTCGTGGGGGGCGGAGAAGCTGGTTTCTGCGCCGGTGTCGCTGTGTTCGGGGCGGGGGTTGAGCCGGGCCAGCAGCCGGTCCAGGTGGGGCAGGGCCAGGCCCTGTTGGGCTTGCTGGCATCCCGGCGAGGCGCTGGCGGCGTAGGGAATGAGCAAATGGGTGGTGTCCGACATCCCTCTATTGTCCGGGATGCCACAATCTGCCCCGCCTGTGGCGCGCATTCCGCACCGCGCAGGCCCTTCTTCCCATATCCATGCAAATTCCCTACGAACTGGCCCTGGGCTGGCGCTACACCCGCGCGGGCCGCGCCACGCGGCGCAATGGCTTCATCTCGTTCATCTCGGGCGTGTCCATGCTGGGCATCGCGCTGGGGGTGGCGGCGCTGATCATCGTGCTGTCGGTGATGAACGGCTTTCAGAAAGACGTGCGCGACCGCATGCTGAGCGTGGTCTCGCACATCGAGATCTTTGCGCCCCTGGGGGCCGCACTGCCCGACCCGGCGCTCACCCTGGCCGAGGCCAAGAAGAACCCGAACGTGATCGGTGCCGCGCCTTTTGTGGCGGCCCAGGCCCTGCTGGCGCGCGGTGAGGATATGAAAGGCGCATTGGTGCGCGGCATCGACCCAGCGCTCGAAGGCGCGGTGACCGACCTGGCCGCCACCAACGAGAAAACGCTGAACCTGCTGGTGCCCGGCGAGTTTCGCGTGGTGCTGGGGGGCGAGCTGGCCCGCGCCCTGGGCGTGCGGGTGGGCGACCCGGTGACGCTGATTGCGCCCGCCGGTCAGGTGACGCCCGCAGGCGTGGTGCCGCGCCTCAAGCAGATGACGGTGGCGGGCACGTTTGACTCGGGCCACTACGAATACGACTCGGCCCTGGTGCTGCTGCACCATGAGGACGCGCAGCGCATCTTCCGCCTGGAAGGCCCCACGGGCGTGCGCCTGAAGCTCAAGGACCTGCACCAGGCCCGCGAGGTGGCGCAGCAGCTGGCGCAGTCCCTGAGCGGTCAGTTGCTGATCCGCGACTGGACGCAGCAAAACCGCACCTGGTTCGCCGCTGTGCAGCTCGAAAAACGCATGATGTTCATCATCCTCACACTCATCGTGGCGGTGGCGGCATTCAACCTTGTCTCCACGCTGGTGATGACGGTGACCGACAAGCGCGCGGACATCGCCATCCTGCGCACGCTGGGCGCGAGCCCGAAAAGCATCATGGGCATCTTTGTGGTGCAGGGCGCGATGGTGGGCGTGATTGGCACGCTGGTCGGCCTGCTGCTGGGCCTTGGCATCGCCTTCAACATCGACGTGATCGTGCCGGCCATCGAGCGCGCACTGAACGCCAGCTTTTTGCCCAAGGACATCTACCTCATCAGCAAGATGCCCAGCGAGCCGCAGAGCAGCGACATCGTGCCCATCGCCGTCATCTCGCTGGTGCTGGCCTTTGTGGCCACCCTGTACCCCAGCTGGCGCGCCAGCCGTGTGAACCCTGCCGAGGCGCTGCGTTATGAGTAATCCCACCTCCCACAACAACAAAAGCAACGCTCATCCGGTGGTGCTGGAAGCCAAGGGCCTGACCAAACGCTTTAGCGAAGGCCGCCTGGATGTGACGGTTCTCAAGGGCGTGGACCTGCAGATCCATGCGGGTGAAACGCTGGCCATCGTCGGAGCTTCGGGCTCGGGCAAGAGCACCTTGCTGCACCTGCTGGGCGGGCTGGACGCTCCCACGGCGGGCACCGTGCGCCTGAAGGGCGAGGAGATGTCGTCCCTGTCAGCGGAGCGCCAGGGGCAGTTGCGCAATCAGCATCTGGGCTTTATCTACCAGTTTCACCACCTATTGCCGGAGTTCAGTGCGCTGGACAACGTGGCCATGCCGCTGCGCATTCGCCGCCTGCCGTTGGCGCAGTGCCATGCCGAGGCGGAGCGGGTGCTGGCGTCGGTCGGGTTGAAGGAGCGGCTGATGCACCGGCCGGCCGAGCTGTCGGGTGGTGAGCGCCAGCGGGTGGCGATTGCGCGGGCGTTGGTGACGCGGCCGGCTTGCGTGCTGGCGGATGAGCCTACGGGCAATCTGGACCGGAGTACGGCTGACGGGGTTTTTGACTTGATGCTGCAGTTGGCGCGGGATCAGGGGACGGCGTTTGTGATGGTGACGCACGATGAGTCGCTGGCGGCGCGGTGTGACCGGGTGATGCGGTTGGTGTCTGGGGTTTTGGGGTGATTTTGGCTGGATGCGATAGTGGGATATGCGCTGGTAGCTATTGATTTTGTAGTGTTTTCTTTTGGGCGCTGATTGGGCCGCATGCCTGGGTTGCGGGCGGAGGCCCGGGAGTCGCCCCGGCGGGCGAGGTACTTTTCTTTGCTTCGCCAAAGAAAAGTACCCAAAAGAAAGGCGACCCCCAGTCTGCGACCCCTTCGCGGAGCGAAGGGGCAAACCTGCG
>Ga0209960_1000976_pt1 | contig 46053 bp, 36 predicted proteins | sample ThiBiot_500_plan_2_FD_183947 | JGI IMG/M metagenome (GOLD analysis project Ga0209960, IMG submission 183947) | Wastewater bioreactor microbial communities from Cape Town, South Africa - Thiocy_expt_500_plan (SPAdes) | ecosystem: Engineered > Bioreactor > Thiocyanate-remediating >... | reverse complement strand
GACAATATTTCTTTTTTGCTGAAACAGCGAAATTCTGATTAAATAAATCGTAAAGATTATCATAGACATGACCTTTTTGCCGCATAATCAACGTGATATTCGTTTCAGCATAAAGAATAACATCCATGAGAACACGATAATTGTATTGTTCAGCATACGTATTACCTGAAAGTAGATCACCTGGAAATGAACTACCAACGAGTGTTTTTACTGGTATATTGGATTTCTGATGATGTAAACGAATAAAACGTTCGACATAATCAATAGAACTTTCGTTTTCAGCAATGAGTAAAAGATAACGACCAGAACGAATATTTAGAGTTTCATTGAGAATAAGATCGAAAGAAGGATTAGCGTATTGATTATAGAGATTTTCTTGATTGATATAATAGCAAAAATCCTGCCATAATAACAATGTTCCATCGATAACACCATCGAAATTGACTTTAAGTTGTTGTCGAACAATTTCATAAATATTTGCTTGTTGTTTTCTTTTGATCAATTCACGAACAATGCCTCGAATGAGAGAATAATAATCTCGAAGACCGAAATAATTCTGTTGATCAATTTGAGTTTCTTTCAAATTTTCGCAAAGATTGTGATATGCTTGAGAGAGACTTTCAATAATAATTGGTTCTATTGTAACGCCAGCATATCCTCCTTGTGATTGCATACTGGCTGAAATGATTTGACCTGTCAGTTTAAGATCATTAATATTTGGCTCTGGAGTTGATAGATAGAGTGCACGATTCATTTTCGATGCATCAAGACGCCAATTTGAGATGCCAACAAATCCGTATTGATTATCTTCTACTTCAAGTTTAGCATGTAAGACTTTCAAAGGATTATGTGGAGAAAGTTCAGCAAGACCAATCTCATCGAAAACGATCACTGGTAATAATTCAGTTTGATTTTTAACTCGAGTATAATTTTCAGCACGTTCAAAAACTTTAATAATACTTTCTGATGTACAGTTCTGTGAACCTTGAAATGATACAGCTACAAGTTCGGGTAGTGTTTGAAAATATGGATCTTTGGATTTCTTTCCTCTCAGATTGCTGATTAAGATTTGTACAGCTGATGATTTACTACTACCGGGTTTACCACATAGGAACAACGGAATTCGATTAACAATACAAGCAAATAGAACGAATATGTTATTTCGTAGTGCTCGATTTGAAGCTGTACCTTCTGGTAATTCCATTCTTCTATCGATTAATTCTTTCTGTTCGGATTCGAGAATACATTTTGTCAAACCATTTGGCATTTTACTGATATCGAGATTTTCTTTATCTATAATATCTTGCATTCGACCGATGTAAATTCGTTGTAATTTAACAGAACGCAATCGAAAATAATAACAAAGTAGTAGGGCAATTAAGCTTGCTCGTCGAACCAAAGAGATCAACTTTGTTTCTGTGATATTTTTAGTAGTACGTTGCTTGAGTGAGTCCAAAAACCAATTATACAATCGACAAAAACGAGCGATATCACGTAAACTAACACTACTAACATCTTCAAGACCACGAAAATGATTTTGAGACAGAACGAGAAGTTCAACAGTGAGATCAAACAATTTTTGGCTAATTGAAAGTTCACGACACGTGTTCAACATGGTTCTGATATAAGATCGTTCAGTTGATTGATCAAGATATCCATAATCCCAAATATATTCGAGCATTGTTTCTGGAATCGACACTACATTGTGTACAAGACGACGATCAGTGCTTGTCCATAAAAGTTTTTGCTCTTCGTATCGATTTTTTCTTAATCCAATATGTTCATCGTCATTAATTTCGAGTTTTTTCGTTTTCTTTCGTCGAGGATTGCAAGCAGCCAAAAAAACCATATTGCCTGGTAATGATTCACCGAGTAGAGTTCGTTCACAAATGATTTCTTTGAGCAGACCAATATTACTTGTTGTATTGAATTCATCGAAGAAAATCCATAAACGTTTATTTTGTTTTTGACATTGTGCAGATTTCTCGATATACTTTTGCATTTCCACGGTTATATCGTCAACAGTTACACCAGCATGAATATGAAAAATTTCAAGTTCATCATCAAGAATCTTTTGACATAAGAATTTAATCAATGCTGTTTTACCACATCCAGTTTCACCCATAATAATAACTGGAATATTGCTTTGAACACGCATGTATACAAGAAGCATCTTGACGAAATTATCTGCTGTAAGAATATAATCGTTTTGTAAACTTTCTGCAATCTGAGTTTGAAATTTGATGACATCTCTATGATCAAATGATGCAGGTTTAATAAGAGTATTTTTAGTAGGACATTGTTGACATTGGTTCTCTTTATACTCAAATTGACGATAACAATTTGGACAAATAGATTTGTTTAAATATTTCGTTGAAAGTGAAGCTAATTTGATAAAAAGTTCTGCATGAGTTAATTTCGTATAATCAGGAAACATATTTTCTTGTCTTTGTCGTGTTACTCGAGAGTAATATTGAAAATATTGAATCAATGTTTCAGGAACATTCGATGGATTCTTGTAAACAAACAATGGTTCATCCGTAGCCGTAAAAATTAAAGTAAAAGGCTGTATTTTGTCCCAACGAATGATAGCATCACTGAATGGTACTATTTCATTATTAGAGACTGATCGTTGTTGTTTACGAACATTTTCAACTGAAAGAGACGTGAATTGATTTGAAGATTGAAGCAATGTTTGTATAAGATCCATTCGAAGTTGTGGATCATGAACATATTGAACAAGAAAATAACCACAACGAGAAAAACCAGTGAATAATCGACAGAAAACGGCGATGAAAATAGATAGTTGAGTCCAGGTTATGAACTCAACATTTTTATCTTTGAGGAAAAGTTCTTGAATCAAACGAGAACATATTTCGAAAGTTAACGGTTGAAAATTCATTGGATCAATATTCTGTTTAACGATCGTTCTATCGTGGATTGCTTGTAAGTAGTTAGCCACTATTTTAATTTGATCATTGTTCACATCGAGTGTAGGCCAGTCCATGTGATCAATATGATGCAATTGTTTGATGTATTTAAAGAAAGAAATTTCAGTTAGAGTCGATTGAGGCGATGCATCGAGTTCAATATAGATTTCTGTATCAGCAGGAATGGCAACAGCTACTTGACCAAAACGAAAACTTCCAAAAAGTAATAGACAATAGAAAATTTCATTCAACTGTTGACTATTGTCAATCATGCCAATATGAAGATGAATAGCAGCATTTTCAAGTTGAGAATATTTCGAAGAAAGTCTTTCAGCTAAAGTATCAACATCAAAGTCACCACTGATAGAAAATTTCGTGTAATTTCTCTTCGATGATTTAATAGTTTGTTGAATAAAACGAGATTTTCCTAGTCCAGTGATTTTTGATGTTACTAATCGACAACTACGAATCAATTTTTGAACAGTACTACTAAGTTTTTCGTTGTCCATCAATTCTTGATCACGTAAAATATTGAGAATTTGCATCGATTGAAGTCCATTGATCATTTGTTGATCATTTGCTGTTGCCGTCGTTACAATACCCATTTGAAAGATTTGATCAGGTTCCTTTTCAATAAGTGAACGTAATAGATTGATGAATTTATCTTGAATCAACTGAGAAAGAAATTCAGGTCGAATCAATTGATGACACGATCGAGAATAGAAACAACGATACACAAATCCACGGAGTTCAATCCAACTTGTACGTTGAGTACAATAGAATACATGTTGAACAGAAGGTTGACTATTCGTTAGACTAAACAACGATAAAATAGCACGAAGAACACCTTCATTTGTTGTTTCGATTAGAAAACATCGCTTTAGTTTTGAATTTTCTCCTTGTAAATTAGATATTTGCGAAAGTAATTGTCCCAAATTCTCTAGTCGTTCGTCGGGATTTTGTGGGTGATTAGTTGGTTGTTTAATTGAATTCGATTCGATACCGATGAATTTAAGCAGATGATAACCTGAATGAGATAATGAAGAACGATCATAGATATAATTTTCAATTTGCCAGAATTGATCGCCAGAAAAATAAGTTAAATTAATATATTTTCTGTACATTGAAAGTAATTTTTCTTCCCACTCATTCAATAAATTATTCAAATGTTTGTGATTTTCTTCTAGACGAGTGAACTCTCCATCTTTGCATAAAAATCCTTTACGATCAATAAGATATTCTGAAATCGATGGATGACCTGTTGTATATAGTTTAGTCAAGATATCTATGGTTGATTCAACAACACTGGCTAAATGAATAAAATTTCGTAATCTTTCTTTATCACGTTCCATTTCAATTGAAGATAGATTTTTTCTATTGATATTGCTTGAATACTCAAGAAGACGTGCACGATCACGAAGTTCACTTATAACAGCAAAGGTAATATTTTGTTGTTTCTTCTTCTCTTCTTGATTAATAACTGTTTGTTCGCGTAGAATTTCTATGGTGATATCAAATGTAACTAGATGATGACCAGTACGAATGAAACCAACGCTGGAATTCTGTAAAATATCAGCAATTTGACGTCGTTTCGATTGTTCTTTATCAGTGAGTTCTATATGAATTCGTTTAATACTCGACAGAGCAAGCGATGAAGATTCAAGACAATTTAATAAATCATCGAATTGTTGATCTTGCCAAACGTCAATGAACGAAGCAATAATATCCTCAAGTTGACGTGGAATATTCTTCGTCATAGCAGCGTAAGAACGATCAATAAAATTTTTCACAAGAGCAAAGTCAAAAATAACCTTCGTATTTACTAATGTTTCATCCCAGTCATTGACAGCTTCTTGCAAATTGTATACATCATCAGCCGAAAGTGATTCCAGAAAATCGAAAAAATCTAATGATGAACTATAGTAAGAGATTAATGTAAGTATTTTCTCGGGAGATTTTGTCGCAATTGTCTTCTGATATTGATCATAGATTGAAGCGCATTTACTTCCCAATGTATTCTCATCAATGTCGATAAACAAAGTTGACTCTGTAGTAGGAGAAACTTTTGCTTTTGTTAATAGTTGAGTTATACCGGCATATATATGTCGAATGCGAGAACGATCTTTCCAAAATAAAACAATGGAGAGAAATCGTGGAAAAGCTGCTTGATCAATTAATGATTGAAATAATTTGAGATCGTGTTCAGCTTGTTCTATTTTCGGAAACAATTGAATAATATCCTTAACAATCATTGATTGTTCTGATGCACTAATAGATTTCAGTTTGTTCTGAAATTTTTTTAAAATGTCAAGATTTTGGTGAAGAACAGCCATGCATTTATTCTGTGATGGTCTAACTGTTGTATTTGAGATCTCAATTTGAATATCATCAGGAGATACTAGAAAATAGGTTGTAGTAAATCAACTGTATTTTCATATATCTATATCATACCTGGTTCGTTTATTAAATTACGTTCGAGATACACTCGCCAATTAGATGCATTTGCGTATGGATTCAATTCGTTTGCGAATGGCAAAATGTCTCGAAACGCTTGTGGTATTTCTGCTGACTTGGTTGTCGCTTGTTGAAAGCGATTATACCATTCTCGTATCAATTGATGATACAGATCCTTGTCAATTGCGTGTCCACAATAAGCGTTAAGACACGACACTACTTTATCTTTTATTTCCAATTTGGCTTGCATCTCGCGTCGATTTGCTTCGAATAGTGTGCTGATTGTTAAGTTTTCTTTTTGAGTGTTAGTCGCGAGTGCCCATATTTGTTCAACGATATTGAGTTGTTCTCGTGAAAAACCTTGAAAGGTGAAAACATCGTTGACACGGCAACCATGGTCTATCCAATCTTTATATGTTTCAATTAAATGATTAATCACTCTTTCGTAAAGTGAAGATGATTTGAACGATGGATTAAATAGAACGGTATAGATGAAGTTGTGTCGAGATGGAGAATAAAAAGTTTCTTTGATAATTTCATCATTAGTTACCGTGATCAAACTTGCGGCATGATTAATCAAATCGTTCACCAATTCATTTTCTCCATTGAAATTCTTTTCAATAGTAAGTAAATGAAATAGTGGACTATCTTGATTTTGTATTTGTTTGAGATAAAATGTGTTGTATTCTAATACGTCTCTATAAAATTGGTTTTTCAATGTATCAATAAATTGTTTATTCTTCACTGAATTGAGACTATTTTCCAACAAGTAATAGACATCCCCTTTATAAACAATCTATTGAATGTAAAAATATAAAATCTATTCATTTTTTTACTTTGTCGTAAACATTGTGCTACCATATGTTTAATAAAAAATGTCACACGTTCCGTATTATTCGGTGCTGCATTTGTCCAGATTTCAATGAGCATATCCATTTGTTTGATAATGTTTGAGAATAAATCTTGTTTATCAAAAAAACACCCCGTCCACTGATCAAGCAGAATTTGATAATCGACCCAATCCGAATTGGGCTCGCAAAGAAAAAATTGAAACCAAATGATAAAATACTTGTCTGTTTGATTATCTCGACGGCTAAGCATACACGAAAGGTACTGTTGACGATTAATGTCATGCAGAATGAACTCATTATAAGAGCGAAAAATAATATCACGAATGATGGGAAACTCATCCAAATGAATATGATAATTTTTTTCATTTAAACATCTTCCGACCGCGTTTCGTAATGTATTATTTGTTTCCAAAATAAATTGTATTTGTTTAGTAGCAATTTCATTATCATTTGATGGTCTTTTCATATAGTTGAGAATGAACTGAATATCTTGAAATGTGATAACAAATCGGTTTTGTAGGATAAGTGTATTGAGTTGTGCTTGAATTTTTTCTCCTAATTCATTGATATCTCCATGATAAGCCATCATAAGTTGACCAAGAGTGTTTATGTATGTTTCAAGAGAATTCGCCAGTTCAAGATGTTCAAGTTTAAGATGCTGTTCACCAACTAGGGCATAAAGAGCCACTTCTTGATTTTCTGCAAAAGTACATTGTAAATGGGTGAGTAAATTCAGTAAATGTGTAGCTATCTCTTGCTTCTGTTCGTCGTTAGGTACTGTCGAGATCATATGAACAGCATCTTCTTCGGGTTTGTCAGGCCTTTGATAATGTAGAAGTTTAATACAACATAATGTGACGAGACCCTCACGAAACGATGGCCATTCGGCATCTGTGTTTGTTGGCCACATAGTCGTAAGTTTTTCTGATAAATTCTTCAAAACAATGGAAGCGAATTGACGAGTTGCTTCATTTCCAATAGTCATATTATCTCTATGGATAGGTAAACTCGATACCATACGGACAAGAATTTTAAGTGCACGTATGTCTTCTTTCACATTTTGCTCGATGACCGAATAGAATTTACGACAATCATAAAAGAAACTATTTAAATTTTCACGTGCAATACTTCTCTCGCGTTTCTGTATAGCAACATTGAATTGTTGAAGAAATGAATCGAATATATCGTAAGATTCTATCGTGATTATAAAATATGAATAGATATATAAATGATTCCAGAATGATACATCGCTTCCTGAAACGATAGACAACTTCTTTAAAAGAAAACAAATTAGAAATTTAAAAAAAATTATACCAGGAGCCGTTCGCATAGGCATCCAATGTTTAAAATGAACGTCAAAGAGAAATTCATTGAGCATTCCTGGATTGATTTCAATCAAACGGTCAACATCTTCGTTATAATGAATACTAGAACCGGCAGACCATGGACTCGATATCCGAAGTTTATAGCTTTTGACTTGATGATGTGCATCCTTATCCTGGATGAAAATTTGTGCACTATCATTAAGAAAAACACGTAATTTAAGCTCGTACAGAACTGGAGTTTGTTCGTTTTTCGATGATTTATTCTAAATGAATATCATTTTCTACATTCACAGTCAGATCTAGTAAATTTACTTTTGAATTTTTGAGAGATTTTATTGCTTTAAAATTGAATTTCATACTATTTTCAAAAATAGCTTGGATTGACCATGTTTCATTTATATCGGCAGCTATTCGTAATACATAAAAGGTGATTGTATACGGAGGCAAAGAATTGTTCGTTAAAATGGGAAATATACTGGTATTGATAACCGATTTATCATCATTTCTCTCATCTGTAGATGACACCAATGTATTGTTTGGCATAGGTTTGTTTCTGCCTGCAGACATAGATTTCGCTTATAATAAAAATTTCCAATAAAATTTGAAGCAAATGATCGCAGATAGTGGTGAGATGAAGTAGTTGTTTTTTTCCTCGTATGTCAACCAATGATTTAAAAGCACGGGATAAAATAATCGTTTTTATGCGCGTGCACAGCAGATTGAAAGAAAAGAACAAAAAAGCTATTCTATCTGGCCATATCTCATTGATTATTGTGCGTTTGCATTCGTTGGGTAATTTTCAAGTGTATCGTGATAGAATGTAAAGTTGGTTTATTTCTATTTTTTATTAAATTCCCACTCTTACGCTTGAATCAAAAGATTGAGGGTTGAGGGTGTTCAAAAAGGCACATTAATGATTAGTGTATTTTCAATTCTTCTCTATTTACATTTATTCTATTGCTATCGATTGTACTTAATTATCTAACGAATGGAATGTCAGTTTATATTTAAACATTATTTGGCCGTCATACTTTCTGACAGAAGTTATTCGAAATTTATTTATTTCATTTTAATGTTTTTTTTTGTTATATTTCTACTCTTGAAATAGATAAACAACGAAAGAGTTTCTTATATTTTATCAACAGAAAATCGTTGAATTCTCCGAATTAGGAACATAAATACATTGTTCCTCATTTGAGATATAATTAAATAGATAAGTGTTACAAGGACGAATGTATTTATAGAGAATTACCTACCTATTTCGTAGGTACAATTCGTGGGAGCTGCATTTGGTTTGACGTCAATCGATTTGAAATCAGTTCAAACAAGAAAATTTTGATTATAAAAATGTGATTTTCAAGTTGCCTCGTTTAACGAATCGACGAATTTATCGAAGTTGTTCAACATCTCGTTATTTTACCGGATTGGACATTCCTATTCATGGGAAAATTCAAGGTGAGCATGGTTTAACTACTGCTTGGACAATCGATTCTGAATCTGATATGAAACAATTGATCAATCGTGGTGTTAACAGTATTCTTACGAATCGAGTTGGTACTCTCAAAAAAATTGCTCAATCATTAGGTTTAACTTTAGCAACAGATTCAGCGCCAATCCTTCTTTCAACTGTAAATATTTCATGAAAAAATAAATATACGTAGATGTCTTTATAAATCAACAAGTAGAGTCGCTATTTGAGATCGAGCGATCAATGGAGGAGCCACATTCTCACCCTCACCCTCAACACCCTCAAATTTCAATAAAGATATCATTATTTTTTTCTCCAATACGAATCATAAGTTTATTAAGAAAAGATAAAATTGAAGAAAAATCTCAAGTTTCTAGTTATGATTTAATTAACACATCCCAAGTAACAGTAGCCAAACTAAAACTGCAATTCTGATATTTAATTATGTTAAATAAATTGTTTCAAACGTTGATTACCATGAATGACAATATCAACACCAAGTGTTTTACATGTTTGTATGTCAGCTGTTAAATTTAGAACAGTGATCAATGCTCATTCTGTCATAGAACTGAAGTCACGAAAAATAGAAAGAATAGTTTTCAAAATAATATTCAGTACTGTTACTTTTGTCTGGATCGGTTCGACAACAACAGTTAAGAGAAACAAAAACTAAATTGATTCCCATGGGAGTAATGTGAGATGGGATTTTCTCCTATGGGAATAAATACGAAAGCATTCGATTGCGTACACATAGCTAACGATAATCATACTTCTCTCGCAGTAAAACAAAATGATGAAATTCTTATTATTATTCGTGCTGTTTACTTATGCAATGGCAAGTTCTGCCAGAAAACATTATGGTGTTCTTGCAACGCATCATGGTGCTCATGAAACTGGTGCTTGCGAACTTCCAACATCGAATTATACAACTCGATATCCAGTAGCATTAGGAACTATTGATTCATTGAAAGATTTAAAATTTCGTCCGGAATTATGTGGACAAATTCTTGAAGTTAATTGCTGTCAAGGAACATTGCATCTCATTGTCGTGAATTCAAATATTGGTGGTGGTCTTGATCTCTATTCTACAAGTTGGGCTCGAATAACACGCAATAAACCACCGGGACAAACATCATGCAGTGTTAAATTATCGTCACATAATGCATTCAATTTCAATGGTCCTCGTTGTTTTTACAAACCTGGAACTGATTTTAACAATACGTATTATCATAATGTGGGTTTACTCAATACAAATGGTCGTCGAGTTACACGTGCTACGATTGATGGTCGACAAGGAGAACATCGTGGTGACAATCCGTACTTTGCATTTGATTTTGGTCCAATCGATGGCAACAAACAAATTATCTTTTATCTCGATGATGGAAGTAAAACTGCTGTTTATCTACGAGATTGCGAATATCAAAAGCAAAATAAATATTGGTCTTAGAAATGCACTTGAATATTCGATTTGAAAATTTTAAAGAAGATTAAGAAAGCAACACTTCATAAAATATCAGTTAATTGAAAAACTTTCTATTTCATGTCGAGTGTCACTATGACGTACGAATTTTTAGTGTTTTTTGCTAGCTTTTTCTACACTTTGTTTATTCATTTCAAAAAAAAAGGAAGAACTGTCAGCTATTGACCGATCGGTGGAATTTCATCTCAGAATTCATATCGTTTCTGACGGTTCGGAGAGCATTCTTGTACATGTCTTCGTCGAATGAATCGTCCTTTGAGTTCTTGTTTATGTTTTCAATTAGCGGATCGACTTGACTTTGACCGTAGACCTTGATTGATCTCATTGAGTGCATTTTAAAACTTGGTATCCTTGATATATTTCAATGCGTTATTATACAAGTCTTCCATTGTTCTCTCGTTTTTGTCATTACGAACCGGACTTTGATTCTTTTGCTCAGATCTCGTCTGAGGATTTCGGACGTCACCATTTGTCCAAAATTCATTGCAAATAAAGTCGTTTATGTTATTCTTATCCATTCCCATGAAAGCCTGGGTATTTGTAAGCTTGATAAAAGTCCCGTCGTTCTTTCTAAGAATGACTGTTCCGTTTGAGTTGCTGCTTAGTTCTTCGAAATCAGCAAATTTTGAACCATTTTGATACTCGACCCATTTATTCGAACCTTCTTTGACAAAGAATTGATTTGGTTCGTCCCTTTTCACCCATTTACTCATCTTAAAACTTGATATTATTTTCTAAATCGAAAGAGTTTCACAATCTAAAACATTAATAACTAATACGACTGTTTGAAAGACCAAAATCATGTGTTGCGATCACTGAAACATGCATCGTCTACCTTTCTATTACATTAAGAAAAGAATATATATATATTCAAATAAGCGAATAGGTAGATTGCGTTTTGTTTAAATATTGCACAAAAAATAAATATTACCTGCAACGTAATAAAGAAGAAAAAAATGTTTATGTTTAGGCATACGATGTTTCACCAAACAAAGGAAACTTATTTGAAAATAAAAAAACGAAACCATAATCAAAATAAAGTGCATCAGAGTTCCAGACCGAGAAATTTCAACAACGAGTCTATAGAACCAAAAGATTATTTAAAAAAGCGATTGGAATGTATACGTGGTAGTGTGATAGTCGGCGAGATCGTGATCTTGCATGGAATGAGAGCTTTGGAGCGAATGAACCGCGACTACAAAATAGTTTTAGAATTTGCAGATAAATAATGGGTGTAGAGAAGAAGACAAACCAGTAATTACTCCCTTGATAGAATATCTAGATTGATAGAAATCAAACAATTTAGATATATAGGCTATTTTAGGTCATAATACAGATTTTCACCTCTGTTATGAAGAAAAACATTTTTTAATTGTCAGAGTGTATAGATTTGTGCTAAAATATGTGATTTTAATTATGGAATACTTTACGATTTTCTCATGACCGTTTTCAAATATATATAGAGGTTTTAGTGACACAATGTTGCCAAAAAGCAACATCCGGCCGTAAAGGGTTAACATGCAATCGAATATCTTTTTGTTTATAAAATCTTCTCTTACGATTTCATTTCAATATGATTCACTTTTACGTATTTCTTCACCAGATAACATTTATTATTCGTGTCTCCATATCTTTTCTTTACATTAAATAATATCAAAGATGGCGACATCAAATCTTTCAACAAAATGTTCTACATGTAAAGAAGAAAGAACAACATATCCTTGTCCTGGTTGTTCAAAACAGTTTTGTCTTACAGATTTAACGAAACATCGAGAAGAATTAAGATTACGATTTCATGAAATTGAACATCAACGAAATGAATTTGTGCAAATGATAAATGATCAACAAAAAACTATTCCGAATAATCATCCTGCGATTATTCAAATTAATCTTTGGGAACAAAAATCAATCGAAAAAATTAAACAAACAGCCGAAAAACAACGACAGTTGGTTCAACAATCTATTCACGGATATTTTCCACGAATACAAACGCAGTTCAACGATTTTACTCAACAAATCCAACAGATTAACAAAAGAAAAGATTTTAATGAAAAAATTTTACAAAAATTACAAAGTCAATTAAACGAATTTCGACAGCAAATTAGCCAACCAAACAACATCGAAATTAAACAAGATCCTTCTTCAACATTTATTCAAAAACTATCTATTCAAATTCTTCATTCTCAACATCAAACAAATCTTTATCATCAACATCAAACAAATCTTTATCATCAATATCAAACAAATCTTTATCATCGACATCAACTCAAATCAAATATCAAATGGAAACCAAATGCACAAACAATTGCTGGAGGAAAAGAGAAAGGAGACAAGTTAAATCAACTCTGCGGTCCTCATGGAATCTATGTCGATCATCATCTACAACACCATATTTATATTGCTGATTATTGGAATCATCGTATCGTTAAACGGAAATTAAGTCAAAACAATGGAGAAATTGTTGCAGGAGGAAATGGTCAAGGAAATAGAATTGATCAATTGTTTTGGCCAACTGATGTTATTGTCGATGAAAACAATAAATCTTTGATTATTTGTGATCGAGGAAATAGAAGAGTTGTTCGATGGTCTTTACAAAATCCAGATGATAAACAAATTCCCATTGAGAATATTTTGGGTGGAGGATTAATGATGAATGAAAATGGAGATTTGTTTGTTTCTGATCAAAAGAATCATGCAGTGAAAAGATGGAGAAAAGGTGAAATAGGAAGTGGAGGAGAAGGAAGAATTGTTGCAGGTGGAAATGGTTGTGGAGATAAACTCAATCAATTGAATTCTCCTTCATATATTTTCATTGATCGAGAAGAGTCAGTTTATGTCTCAGATAATGGAAATCATCGTGTAATGAAATGGTTAAAAGGTGCAAATGAAAGTATTGTTGTTGCTGGTGGACAAGGTCAAGGAAATAGTTTAAATCAATTATATGATCCAAAAGGATTAGTAGTCAATGAAGTTGGTGATATTTATGTGGCTGATAGTTTTAATCATCGAATAATGTGTTGGTCATTGGGATCAAAAGAAGGTCGAGTTGTTGTTGGTGGAAATGGTGCGGGACAAGGATCGAATCAGTTGAATAATCCAAGAGGTTTATCATTTGATGTTGAAAATAATCTTTATGTTGCTGATTGGGGAATAATCGAATTCAACGATTTAGTGTTGATAAAAATAAAAATTGATCAATTAAAGACAAATATTGGTAATCGATGATGGTGACTATATAATTTGAACAGTTGAATTAAATGAGAAATGTTTGACGTAAGATTTCGATTTTAGTTTGATTTTGTTTTTGTTAATCTAATCTTTATCATTTTCTTTAGTTTTTTGTTTGATAATAAAACAGAAAAGATGTTCTCGCTCTTATTAGCTGTTAATCTGTTTCATTTGTTAATTATTTTCGGTGATTTGAGTTTTGATAGCGAACGTGAAGTTTAGTCGTTGTTACGAGTGACTCGTAGTTTCTATGAAATCGATGAAGAACAAAGAGAATTCAAACATTTTATTTTCCCTAATGACTTTTTGTGATTAAACTAAAAATAAAAAAGAAACAAGTAAAAAGTCGTTGCGCATGACAAAAGTTGTTTGTTATAACCGTTAAAGTGATGTTTTGTTGAAGTATAAAAAGACCGTTTTGATTTTCTGAGAATAACTTCAAATAAAGAAAAAATGTTAAATTTGTTGATAAAAGTTCGCGATGGAATAGTCGAATTGAATTGATTGAAAAGTGGTTTAGTCGATGTTGAAATTGTTCGTCGTGAACGTTGGTCAACTCGAGGTTATGTAGTGATTTACACGGCATTAGGCATTGAAATTGTTCATGTTCACAAATTGCCGTTAAATACGAACAATTTATCAACATTGAATTGGGAAGGTCATGATGTGGAATGAAATTCCGATGTCAACGTTAGAAAACAACAAACACGTCGAGCTGTTCAAGCGTTGAAAGATTAATAAGAGAAAATCAATAATCCTGAATTAGCTGTTGTGTTTATGGGAGATTTAAATGAAAATTATCATCCTCGACGAATTCTTCGTGAGAATGGATATTCAGTTTCTGATCATTGTCCAGTCATGTGTATCTATGAAATTGGACAAGGACCTTATCTTTCCAATACAATTCGAGATTTTTTTCTTTTCGTTTACTAAAAAATAAACATTTCGAATGGGCAGAATAGCGAGTAAAGTCACAAGTGATGTTGGAGAGATGCTTCAATTTCTGAGAAATCTGATTCTAAATCTGCATGATGATACTTTGGGAACAATTGAAAGACTTTCACAAGAAATCACTGAAACTCTTCAAGTCATTCGACAACAAGGAGAACGTACAACGACGTTATTAGCAAACACAGGTTTAGCATTAGCTGTAGCTTTTGGCTCAGCTCTTCTTCTTTATTTAACTAACTCCTCTGCAATTCAATTCTTCGTTTTCTCATTTGGTCTTTGTATGCATTACTTTGTTTTCATATTTCGCTCACTTATTTTCAACATTCTCGACCAGAAACTAAGGTCATAATCGAAAGATTTATTCTTGAGCAAGAGAATTATTCGAGAATCGATTTATCTGAAAAGAAATTAACTGACGATGATATCCCGATTGTAATTCAATTTGCAATTGATCAACGAAAATGTACAGAGCTTAAATTATCAAACAATTCGATCACATCCAAAGATGCAAAGATTCTCTCGACAATTCTTTGGAATAATCAAAGTGTATTAACATTATACTTTTTAATTTTAGTCTTTATTATCAACATTAAATCGTTGAATTCGATTATTTCCGTGATCGGCAACATAAAGATTATTTTCAACATCAAATGATAAACATATTGGATTATTCAACTGATTTGATCCTTGTCCCCAACCATTTCCACCAACAACAACGCGACCTACTTTTGATCCCAATGACCAACGCATTATTCGATGATTAAAACTATCAGCCACATAAACATCACCAATTTCATTCACTAGTAATCCCTGAGGATGATTCAATTGATTTAAACTATTTCCTTGACCTTGTCCACCAGCAACAATAATACCTTCACTTGCACCTTTTAACCATTTCATTACACGATGATTATCTCTATCTGAGACATAAACTGACTCTTTTCGATCAATGAAAATATATGTCGGGCTACTAAATTGATTGAGTTTATTTCTCCAACCATTTCCACCGGCAACAATTATTCCTTCTTTTCCTTTTCCTATTTCACCTTTTCTCCATACTTTCACTGTACGATTCAAACAATCAGAAACAAATAAATCTCCATTTTCATTCATCATTAATCCAAAACATTCAATATTCTGAATGAGAATTTCTTTGCCATCATTTCGATTTTCTAATGGCCATCGAACAACTCTTCTATTTCCAAAATCAGAAATACTCAAAGATTTATTATTTTCATCGACAATCACATCAGTTGGATAACTCAACTGATCAATTCTATTTCCTTGACCATTTCCTCCTGCAACAATTTGTCCCTCATTTTCACCTAATTTCCATTTAACAATACGATGATTCGTATAATCAGCAATATAAATATGTTGTTGTTGATGATCGACATAGATTCCAAGAGGTGAGCTGAGTTGATTTAATTGGTTTCCTTGTCCATTTCCACCAGCAATTGTTTGTGCATTTGGTTTCCATTTGATATTTGAATTGAGTTGATGTCGATGATAAAGATTTGTTTGATGTTGAGAATGAAGAATTTGAATAGATAGTTTTCGAATAAATGTTGAAGAAGAATCTTCGTTAATTTGAATATTTGTCGGTTGATTAATTTGTTGTTGAATTTCTTTTAATTGAATTTGTAATTTTTCTAAAACTTTTTCATTAAAATCTTTTTTTTTGTTAATTTGTTGGATTTGTTGAGTAAAATCGTTGAATTGAGTTTGTATTTGCGGAAGATATCCGTGAATAGATTGTTGAACAATTTGTCGTTGTTCTTTAGCTGTTTGTTGAATTTTTTCGATTGATTTTTGTTCCCAAAGATTAATTTGAATAATCGCAGGATGATTATTCGGAATAGTTTTTTGTTGATCATTTAGCATTTGCACGAATTCATTTCGTTGATGTTCAATTTCATGAAATCGTAATTTTAATTCTTCTCGATGTTTCATTAAATCATCCGCGCAAAACTGTTTTGAACAACCAGGACAAGAATATGTTGTTGTTTCTTCTTTACATGTAAAACATTTTGTTGAAAGATTTGATGTCGCCATGTTTAATATTGTTCTTTGTGTGAAGGAAAAAAAGATATGGACACACGGAAATATACTATAGTCAAATCCCTAACTAGAATTATCGTAAGGCTACGAAAAAATGTTTGATGATTATAAAAAAATAGGAGAATCGAGAGACATTGGGGAAATTGTAAAGGTAACCATAGTAGACTGAATCATTCTCTATATTTGTACATGTGACATATAAAAAAAAACATCGAGACAGTCAATAAAAGAACAAAAATTGGTGGCGACTGTTGTGTTTATCGTGATGCGAAATTGAAAAAATGAATGAAATAAATCAGCGATCACCGAATCTACGAGAACAAGTCGAAAAAGTCTTTTAAAAATTAAATGATTCTGATATTTTGAATGGATATCCTAGGACACAGCATGCTTTCGTTTGTTGAGCCATCGGATTCAGAACCTAATTTAAGCTGTCTATTCAACATTTTAATCAAACTCTTTCATCTTCGGTCAATGTGTTTTGAATTGCGTATGAATATTTCCAATTTCATGAAAAATAGAAACGAAAAAAAAAATTCTTCATCTCTCGTGCCAATTAATTGTTCTTGTTGTTGTTGTAGAAATTGTTGATGTGTTTGTACTAATATTTACATTTCAATTAGTTTTTTGTATCAATTGTGAATATTGACGAACAGCTTGATGATATATTGATTGTGCTTGAGAAACTTGTTGACTATTGAAAAGAGAATAAGTTCTTGATTGTAAATAATATCTCACAATGAAGCACCTCTAACAAATACTAAGATAATCATCATCATCAATTGCAAAATAACTGCATCATGTTCAACTATTTCCTTGACTGAACGTAACAATCGATTCAATTCTTTCCAACCAATCGCTTGTTCTTCAGTTTCAACATGAGAATTAATAATCATATCTCGATTTCTATCGTAATTCAAACCGATGGAAAACCGATATATATCATGTTTATCACTAATTTGATCCAAGTATCATCTTTAGCAGTCAGACAAAACATTTTTTCAGACGACAACGTCGATTATGACATTTTATCTTACATTTATTCGTACCAGTTAAACATCGATAAACTCCGATGATTAAACGAGTTTGATTCACCAAATTTAGAGAAGCATTTTCGTTGAAAGAAAGATTTACATGATGTACAAGATATCACTTGCTAATTCTATCCCGAACTTTTATCTCTACATATCTCACAAGTTAAATCATTTTTACGTCGGACTAAAATCTACTGATTGTTTATTCAGAAATAAATCGACATATGCAAAGAAACCAAAAAGCAATGTTCGGAGAAAATGAAGAAACGGCTGATGATGAATTCGTTTTTTTTGTTGTTCGAGTTGAAGATTTTGTTGAACTGATTCGTGATGTTGTTTTCATTGGATCTGTTGAATAAATATTTGTGGTCATTAAAGATTCTGTCGATATGTCTGTTGAGTCAAGTTGTTGAGTTGTGCTCTGTTCAATTTGGATTGATCGATTCTTGAATAATGCTTCACGCATCGATGTCAAATTAAAATATTGATCAAAGAGAGATTTCAATTCAACGAAAGTTTCATTGCTATTACATTGTTCGTAACCACAAACGAATTTAAGCATTTGATAATCTTCAGAAAATTTCATGTTAATCTGTGCAAGAATATAAATTCCAAGAGGTAAATGATCTTCACAAAATTGAAACAATCCATGCGAATCCCAACTCAAAGTACAACGATCTCCGGGGGAACATTTTCCTATTCGAGAAGTATCAAAGGTCGAATGGCAATTTTCTAGAATTGAAATGTCAAAGATTTTTCAAATAATCTTGATGATCAATCTTTACCTATCTGTGGACCCGTTCGAGCACGTAACGAAGCACTATTTTGCGCAAAAGTTTCTTGATATTTTCCATCGACAAGCCATTGAACATGATCGAATATAAAATCAATATCACAATAATTATGAGTCGAACAAGCATGTTCAATAACAACGCTTCCTTTCTCGATGTCTGCAGCAAATAATGTGTCACCTTCGACTGTCTCAATCTCTGCCTCTTTCAAAGTACTTGTGAATCCAATTTGTATCAAGGCCTTAGAATAGATCATTGTCATTTTGAGATAGCATACATTTTTTTCTTCTCCAAGAACATTTTGACGAAGGCGAACTTTGAATTCATCGACAGTAGATGGATCAAGAAATGTATTTATATCTTTTTTAGGACAATGACATAAAATTCCGTAGACAGAAGGCAAAATTGTGAGAATAAAAACACAGATGAACGTCGTCTTCATTCTATTTTTCTTCAAAAATGAATAACTAAATCCAATATCGGATGAATATATATATTTAAGTAGAATGTTTATTTGCTCAGTGATTTATCTTCATCATTCAAAACAACACAAGAAAATTATTAAAATTGAAGTCAAGCGTTTGACTTGATTGATGTTAGTTGTATTTTTAGAGGACAAAAAATATTCTAGAAAGATGTTAATCTTGAAAACATCGGTAATTCTTCACCATGAAAGTATCTTAGACAATGTTGTGTATTCCTTTTGTCACGACAATCTTGTTGAAAACGACACGGCAAAAGATAATCCGGTAGATTTCTATGTCGATATTTCGCACGATGTACAGGATCTGTTAGTTTATTACAATCTCGTCCTGCAGAACAGTTAGGAACATCATGTCGTTTATGAGTAAGATGCGGTTCATCCGCTGCTCTGTTGCATAATTCATTGTAACGACATGGATGAGAATATCGTTCCATATGTGACTTTGAATTTTGTTGTAAACAATAGACAGAATCATGACAAGGAGGTAGATCTGAAGATGGTAGTGATGACACACTGACGTTTGAATGACGTCGTTTTGTCGGAGGTGATGGCGGTGGATTAGAATCTGATTTTTTTAATATGACGTATTCATCATTGGGTACTGATTGACTTCTCTTTGGCTTTGATGAGCCATACAAGAATATTTTCATTCTTTTCACAAGGGATCGCTTTCTTCTCTCTTGAGGTTTTGACTCGGGCGGCTCTTCTGGTCGCGATGGTCTGTCAATAGGTCCTCCGCCTCCATAATATGGCACTGGTACTAGTTGTTTCTTCACTATTAATTTCGAAGTATCGATCTTGAAATCTTGGTCAAATGTAGGATGAAATTCAGCGACTTTCTCATGATGAATCGTTAAATTACGAATTGGAACATCTTGATCGCCACCACTCACATGAATATAATCTATTCTTGATAAATCTAAATCAGATTTATTGAATCGATGACTTATTTTCTGATGATTATATATACTATTTGCACCAGCATGTGATAATATTACTTCACCAGTTCTATGACTGAGCTTCAAACAAAAGGTAAGGAAATCATCAGTATTACAACCACGATAAAATACATTAGATTTAGCTCGAAATTTAGCATCATGAACATTATATTGATGTTGGAATGGACGACCATCATTTAAATATGAATATGCTTCATAATAATCTTCTGTAGCAGTAGATGGTTTTTTGGCAACATAACAAACAAGACATGGAAGATTTCTCTGATCCTTTTTTGTATCGATCACTTCATTTGATATAGTTAACATCATATCACCATTCATTGCTTGCCAATAGATATAAGTAAATTCTGGATCATTTGGTGCATGTGAATTATCAAGACGATAGAGACTATATGATTGAGATATTGTTATTGGTAAAACAATATGTTCTTCAAATTTAGAACCTGGAACTGTAATAACAATACCTCGTGAAATACTTGATGTAGTAATTTTTTCTTTGATTTTTCGAGTAATTTCATTAAGTATGTATTTCAAATAAGGTTTACGTGTTGAATCTAAGGGAACTAGACCGCCTGGATTGACTACACTAAGGTCAATTACATGATTCGTAAGGATAAGATTATCTTTGAAAACTGCTCTAGCTGATTGTTGTGCTTCATGAGTCAATGAATCGAATAGATTTTGTGGCATATAAACATAATCAATATAATCCAATGGGATAAGCTGAGGTAAATGACTTTCGAAAACATCATGTGAATCCACACTCAGCCATTTTTCAATAATATCTTCAACATTGACATTCATCGATTTATTGTACATGCCTGTCAAAGCAATTATATCACTAGCAGCTGCATATTCATAGCGAGGAACAGAACAATGTAATTTTGAAAAATGAAAATGTTCAATACGTTTATTTTCATCAACTGGATCTGTTAACCAATTACGAGTTTTGTAAGTTCTTCCACTATGAAAAGCAGTTCCCGCTTGGTTAGAAAAATTAGTATCAGGATGGCGCATAATTTCTTGTTTAAATATAATAACAATATCACCATAGTAAAACCCATGATGTGGTCCTAAAATGCTGAATATATGTTTGTCTGTTCCCATTTTCTCATCAACATTATATCCTATTCCCATTGGAGTATTAATTAATTTAATTGATGCTTGAGTAATTTTAATTGTCCAATCATAGATAACTTTTAAATCCTTATCACTTAATGGTGGTTGAAGCTTTTTTTTGGCTAGATTAATATTCTGTTCATGATCAGGATCTAATGAAGTTATTCCATCAGCTCCTGTTTTGGCAAATTCTGCTTCAACTAGACCTTTAATTAGATTGAATGCATTGGCTTTTACTTCAGGATTGTTATGCTGAAGAAAGATTAAACGTATTCGACTATGTTGTAGTACTGCTTTGGCCACATTTTTTGGTTTTTTAAGTAATTTCATGTAATATCGACTCATAACATGACCATGAACAAGAATTGATTCAAAAATAACTTTTCCACATCGATGTACAGGTTGTAATGCTCGTATCCAATCGAGTATTTCTTTTGATATTTTAACTTTTTCCCATTTTGCTCCTTCAATATAATTATTCACAGTTCGAATTATATGTCTTTGATTTCGAACAAAATTTATAGATGAATTAAGATTACTTGATGGTGCAACAGTTAATTGATTATGATTCTTACGATGTCGATATCTTTTTACATGTTGAACATCGAATCTTTCTTTGCATTTAAAACCTTCATCTCTACAGAGTAGACGAATATCTTGAATATTTGGATGAGAAAATGATTCTAGATGTTCTTCTTGTGCAAGTTTCGTACACTTATTACCATTAGGACAAAGTTGACGAGCAATATGAATTGATGTTTGGTAATGTAGATTGTCTGTTTTTGTACATTGACGACCATATGGACAAACGTGTGAATATTTCAGACAATGCGTTTCTAGTTCTTTATCAAGATTTTTGTCGGTACCACTTTGAAGATATTGAATAAATTTCGAACACTGATATGGTGTGAAAGGGCATGGAGAACGGAATGAATGTATTGTTTCGGTAATATGTGTTTTTTCATGAAAATAAGGACAGCAATTATCATCGGGACAATTGGTTTTGCAATGACGATATGATTTATTATGATCCGTGTCACTTTTTAAAGATTCTGGACAGTCAGGTCCATTTCGGCAAATGGGTAAATGTCGATAGGCAAATAAATGTTCTCGACTATTATCAATACAACGAGATTCATCTTTACAGAATTCTGGATGATCATATTCAGTCAAATGTGCAGCATCTGTGTTTCCACATTCGCCCCAATGTTTACATTGTGTATTGTGAATAAATGTAAACATATGTACTTCATCATCCATCTGATTACATGATGATGACATTTCACTTAAAGAACACATTGGTGGATGTGAAAAGGAAGTATTGTGCTTCTGATCTTTAGTATCACGACATTTACTACCATGTTGACATGGTGGAAGATATGAAATACATACATCACTCAATGTTAATTGTCCATCTGCTGATTTGTTTAGAATACGATAAGGTCCACTAACTCCATTGTCTGGCAATATTTTTGTTGGTTGTAATACTAGATTATCGAGTATCTTTTCGAATGGGCGAAAATTTCCATCGGGATTGATTCGATTTCCTGTATTATGATCATCAATTATAGCAAAATAAATCTTATCAAAGTATCCAGCATATTGATAGATAACAGATTTGAAAAGTAATGCTACATGTTTAGGTGGATTTTTAAAAGCACCACAACCGAGAGCTGATAAAACTAAACAATCATGTTTATGATGATATGCAATGGCAAAAATATTTTCAATCTTTCGATGAGTATTAATAGCTAATTTGTTTTCTAACATATTTTTATTGTTTAATGGAGGATCACGATAAGCAGCCATTGCAATAGCACAAACATTATAAAGAGGATTTTTCATATAAGCATAACCATTAGCTTCTGTTTGACGAAAGACAGTAATACCAGATGTGTATATTGCTCCAAATTCTTCCATTGGATAGAAACCAGCATATCCTGTTGGTCGTTTAAATTCACATTTTGATGTACAATAGAGTTGTTCTGATCGTTCTTTATCTGCTATTTCTAAATCAAGACTTTGACTGTAGTCTGATCGACGGAAAATGTTTTCTTCTTGTGCACCATCACCCTTTCGATAACCACCTCCAGGACTAGTTGCATTAGCCATGTTAAGTAATAATGGTCGATGTCCTTCTGCAACCAATTTTTCATAAAGAACAAGACAATCTTCATTAATTACTTTGACAGTTGTCGATTTATATGGTGTTTTAAGGTCTCCTTGAAAAATTGTTTTTCCAGGGAAAAGCTTTGCCCTATGATCATAACCGATTGTTTGTAAGCGTTGTAATTTTAATGTCACTTCGTCATTATCAACAGCATATTTGTTTTTTCTGAGAATGGCAATAGTGTTAAGCATGACTGTCACTCTTAATAAATGCAGGTCAAGATTATATTTATTCGATCGCTGATTGGTCTTCTTTGCATTTTTCATCTGTTGAATCCAGTTATCTGCATTCCATTTATAACGAAATATTGGATGTTGGTGATTGCTCATAATTGTTGTTATATCGGGCTTGATTTCCAACATAGCTGTTTCATACCAATTCGTAGCATCAAGTTCACTATTATCAGGATCACTAACACTATTATGTGGATTAATATTCATTGTGATAGTATCTATGCGGAAAGCTCCCAATTCTAAACAATCATTATAAATCTCGATGTCATCCAATTCTATAACGAGATTATTATCAATATGTTTATGTGAAACTACGTGACGAATAAATATTTTGTGATTCAAAATTCGGCCTAGATTAAAATCACGAGGTACAGGAGAGACAAGGACTCGATAAGCAAGTTTGGCTTTCTTTGATATGTTGCGTCCATCAATAGTTAAATAACCTTGTTTAATCCATGTTTTCATAGATTTTGTTGCTATAACTACCGCTGTGCCTGTTTGTTTGTTAGCTTGTATGTAAAAGGACGTTGATAAGAGCTGATCTTCATCAATTTGTGTAGCAATGGTCGATGAAAGCTTCTCATTGTCAACATTTGATGGTAAATCTTCAAAAAAACTACAGTCAGCACGTGGATAAACAGTAGCAAAATTATTTTCAACTTTAAAGCATGGAGAATTAGCGACTTTAATTAGTTCATCAAGTGTACTTGGGTAAATACGAAAAATGTTAGGAAATTGTATGGAAACAAGTTCGCACATAGGTTGTCCTTGTGTTTTATATGCTCTTGCATAATGATGAGCCACTTCATCAGCTGAAAGCATTTTCGGTAGTTTTTGATCGACTACTATATAAGAATCAAGTTCAATATCATTGACAAACGATATATTTATGGCATGTTGTGGATCGAGAACCATTGATTGAACAGTAGAAACTAAATGTATTTTATCTTCTTCATTGTTTAATCGAATAGCAGCTATACCGAGTTTCAAATAACATTTTACATAGTCTAGTTTCATACGTTGATTTTTCTCGATTCGAGTTTGAATCAATTGTTCTATATCGTGATCAGGAAGGTTTTTCGGAAGATCTGGTACATAAATTAGGATATCTGTACTAGCGGAAGCAATTCCAGAGGAAGATTGCTTGTCGATAGATTGTTGATGTTGGATGAAACTATTTGGAGGCTTAGCTCTATTTGGTCGCGGTTTATTATGGTGCATGATCAAAGCACGGATGCACCAATAGTATGACTGTGATAATAGGTAATAGAAAATGACAGGATGATATTTCAATTATAGTTGAAAGTTTATCTGATAAAGATGAATGTGTTTTCCTAAAAAGGAAAGATGCGTATATTTCACATAATTAAATACATTCGGAAGATTATCTTATGTCATGGAAATTCTATTGATAGTTAACAAGTAATGGACATTCTTTTACACTGGTGGAAGTTTTTGAAAATTTACGAGGACCTCTGTTGATTCCAGAAAGAATGTAAGATTTTTACAGTTATTGTAGGCCCAACACATACAAAGATATCTTAGGCAGTTTTGAGAAAACTGATTGGCTACTTCAGCGATATATTTACATATGAGGCAGGCAAACCTCTTGTAGTTCAGTGTATCTGTCTGTACAATCTATCTATTTGTTAGTATTATAAAATAGAGATACACAACACATTTTTTGTAAAAATGATCAATAATGTGCAAGCATATTAAATCAAAAGAATAAGAATAGCATGATCATTGAATTCAGATGCTCATTTTTACTTTCGATAAGAGTAATAATAATGGTGTAAACGATAGTGAGTATGGGGTTGATTGTAGTGGCACTCACGACACCAAGAATGAGCAATGGAGAAACCGTAGACTTGATGATTCCAAGTCTGAAATCCCTAATACTTTTTCTTTAATGTCAGTCGCTATTCATCTGTTATGAGGGGAAGCTTGCTATGCTCACTAATCCACCGCAGTTTAATGATACGAGAACTCAATAATATTTAAAATAGACTGATAATGGATTTTATTCAATAATGGATAAAATCTCAATAAAAAAAAGATTGTCGTTGACGTACCTTTTTGACCAATTAACCAGTTTACTTAGTAGTCATCAGATTAATACATGAATTTCTGTTGTCTACATCTGTTTATAAAGACAAAAGCAAAAATTGGAAATTTCCAAGTAATATTTGTATATCATATCATTTTCATATGGTTTTCGCGGAATACTTTTCTATAAATACGAAGAAAAACAGCTGATAAGACATAGCTTTACCGTGAAAAATAGAAGAATGTAAAGGTCGTATCTTCTGCAAACATCCACGAACGAACAAAAGGCGTAAAGCAAATGAAAAAAAAACGAACAATTCAGCAAACAGTAGAACAGAAGAAAATAATAACGAAAGAAGAGTGGATGTTAAGTTTATCTTTTGTTTTGTATCAACATTCCTATTCTTTGAATCATACTTCACTAATTTCAAAATCTTGGTTTATACGTAGGTTTGCATGAAATTAAAAATAACTTCTATTTCTCTAATTAATTCACAAAACAAAATACCGTAACAGAGATGCGGTCATTTCAGTTTCATTAAAATTTTTAAGAAACTTTATCGATTTTGACTGTAATTATTCTCAAATACTTAGCTTACAGATTATCACCTGAAAAAATTATTTTTTTCTTCAGTTATATATGAAAAAAAATTGTTATTTTGGAATATGATTAAACTTGATATAGACACAAATTAAATATAATCTATACATATAACTGCGCTATTAATTTTATTCACATAAACGACTTAGATTTAAATTAATCCGCAGTTTTAAATTTGAATACATTCTATCTTCATATCTTAATTCAAATTTTCATTAAAATATTTGTGTAGGAAATGTCTCATGTCTACAATGGCATTTATTTTGATTATTAGGCGTATTGTTTCTGCATGAAATCAATTATAAAACGTGACTTATTTTTGATGTGATTCCACCTCTTTTTAATTTTCTTCATACTTTTTAAATCTTAGAAAATTGTCAGATTTTAGTCGAAATCACGCCTCTTTCTATTTGTAAGCGTGCTGATGCTAGCCACATCAGTCAATTTTGCTTAGTTTTCGAGTTTGGATTTAATTAAAGATGGAGCTATAAAAAATAGTCATTAGTTGTGTTCGAATCTATAATGAGGAGTTTTAAAGATTTCTGTAAAACCTTTTCTAACACATCAGAAACCAACTTTTTTGATTAAAATGAACATTATCATGACGTTTGAAGACGACATTGTGAAAAAGTCAGTGAAAATAAGAGCATAAAACGAAAAACCGATTTTAACCGACGGTAACCGGTGGTTTTGAGAAAAAATCGACGACATGGGAGAACTGAAAAGCATTTTCATTTTTACTTTTGCACTCATAAGAATGCTTTAGTTATCTTTAAAATACAAAAAATTGCAAAAAAAAGTACGACTTTTGACAATTAAAATTCTCTTTTTATTTAGTTTTAATGAATCGTTTTGGTAATCTTGATTGTTCATTCAAAAGACTTCCACCAATTTATGGTTTTCATAGTCAAAAACTTGTTTCAATTGAAAAAGCATTCGAACCAATTGAATCACAAATAAAAGATTTATCTCGTTATCGTGTTTTAAATCAAGCATTAAGATCAGAAAATCGATAAGCTTTAAAAGTTTGGTTTCCTTATTTGATACAGCTTTAAATTTATTACCAACAAATCAATAAAACTTCATCTCTTTCAACAACTTTTATTCAATTTCTTTTTTTTTAAGACTCCTATTTATTTCTCACACATCTACACTCTCTAGATTTAGTAACATAATATTTTGAATTTTTTTGTTATAAACTCATTGTCAAGTATGCATTTCTACCATGTTGCAACTATTTTAGTTTCATATTGACTCTCAGTTCTTATCAGTTAGTAGCAAAACAAAAAGCTTGACGTAAAAGAGTTTTGTTATCATTATTACATTACTTTTATCGATAAAGCCATGAGAATTAGTGTTGTGCTTGCATATTTTATCGTAATTTGGTCACACCCAAATGTTTATGCGGATGAAAACATTATTGTCCATACTAGTTATGGAGATATTTTAGGCTACCAAACGAGCATTGCTCGAGTCTTCTATGGTATTCCGTATGCTCAACCACCAGTCGGTGAATTGAGGTTTGTGTTAATTAAAAGTTTCTTTTTTTCTATTAATTTATATTATATTCTATAATTAGATGGAATCAACCTATGCCGGTTTCTAAATGGGCTCCAAGAGTAGTAAATGCTACTACACGAGCTCCAGCATGTCCACAATCTCATTGCAATCCGGAAAACCCACTATGTCCACCAAGTGTTAGTACAATATTCAAAATTTCAGTTATTTTTTTTACCAATCTTTATTCTTTTTATGTTCACACATATAGTTTTCTGAAGATTGCCTCTATATTAATATCTTCACACCATTGATCAACAATTCCTCATCAAAATCTCCTTTACCAGTTATGATTTTTATTCCTGGTGGAGCTTTTGAGCAACTTGATGCTTCCATACCTCCTTATAACGCTCAGCGTATGGTCAATACTAGCAATATTATCTGTGTCTTTGTTCAATATCGCCTCGGTAAATAATAACCGTAAATTATCCTTCGTTATTTTTGATTGATATTGTAAATAAAAGGTGCACTTGGTTTCCTTGCCACTGGTCCTCAGTCAGAAGATTTGCACGGCAACTATGGTATTCTTGATCAAAGACTTGCTATTGCTTGGATTAAAGCTAATATCGATGTATTTGGTGGTGATCCTAATCAAGTAATCATTTAACAAAACTTATTTTCTCATATTTAAGCTTCTGATTTCTATAGATTACTCTATTCGGTGAAAGTGCTGGAGGACAGTCTGTTGCATTGCATTATGTCACTAGTGAAATGCAATCATTCTTTCAAAGTGCCATTATTCAGAGCTCACCCATGACGATTCCTTTTCGGTAAAAAAAAACATTTAAAAATGCTACAGATATTATTTTTTTTTAATCTCTTATATAGAACTTTTGTTGAATATACGACTGTCAATGTTCTTATGGCTGAACAACTTCATTGCGGAGTGAATGATTTCGTTTGTTATCGTAATAAATCATGGGAAGACATCGTTACAGCTCAAAAAGCAGTTGATAAAATGTTTACTTCATTTAAATTTCTTCTTCTATTCGAATCATGGGTACCAGTCGTTGATCAAAATGTAGTTCATGGTCAACTTCTTGACATGATTGTCAATACATCAATTCCATTGAAACCTCTAATGATTGGTACAGTTACTGAAGAAGGTTTAGCATTTGTTTATGGTGGATGGGCGAAACCATTGACAACATCTCTCTATATTGAAGCTATTTTCATTGCATTTCCAGAACATGCATTTAAAATACTTGAACGATATCCACCAGATGGTGCCGAAGATGAACGTCCATTAATGTCGAAACTTATTACAGAATGGGTTTTTGTATGTTCAACTCGTATCTATGCTAAGCATTCACCATCATATTTATATGCATTTGGGTATCCGCCTGATTTTGATGGATGGTCACTTTCAAAATATTGTAAAGGACATGTTTGTCATGGAGATGAATTACCATATGTGTTTGAATCGGCCTGGTTCAATATAACTGATGCCGGTCGTCGTCTATCACAAAATATGGCGACATATTGGACAAATTTTGGTAAAAGTCAAAATCCAAATCAACCGGTCTCATTACCGATAACATGGCCACGATTGAATCAAAATCAAACTTATATTTATTTTCAAGATCCAATCGATATTCGAGAAGATTATTTGAAGAAAGATTGTGATTTTTGGGATAGTATTGGCTATAAATTATAGGGTCGATCTATGGAGTCCCTACCACTTTTTGGAAAGTGTTTTTTTTTCGATTTTTTTTCGCTCAATATGCCGGTATAGTCCAGAAAACACTTTTGGTGAAAAAAAAATTGGGTCCTTCCTATCAAAAATTTCGAGATCGAGGTCATTTTTTAGGTACATGTCTAATATTGTGAAAATTATGCAAAATATTTCGGGAAACAACGAAAATATTTCCCGAAACAATTCTTTAGGTGATTTTTCACGCTGAAAAAGATGAAAACATTTTCGAAAAAAAATTCGAGAAGAAGAAAGTCTATTGTATTAAAAATGCCGAATTTTCAGTCATTTTGTCGAAGTATAGGAACTACATATTTCTAAGCCTCATAATTACCATTTTTTTAAGGAATTTTTTTTGTGAACAGATTTCAACAATTTTAATTACAAAATACGTTAGATGTTTTATGGAGCTGACCAAGTTCTTTGGATAACGTTGAATATACGCCATTTCATAGCAGCAAATTGTAAAAGTGATGTATTTTAAGCATAGAATAGTGTCAGAAAGATGAAATTTCGTTGAATGGTGAGGCCATCTTTAAATGTGGTGTCTTTCATATGGGCTAAGTGCTTGTAAACGATTGGTATTTTAAAGTGATTCATCGAATATTAAGAAGAAAATAATCCAGTAGTACTTTTCTTTTTTTCGAAAATGTTTTCATCTTTTTCAGCGTGAAAAATCACCTAAAGAATTGTTTCGGAAAATATTTTTGTTGTTTCCCGAGATATTTTGCATAATTTTCACAATATTAGACATGTGTGTTTTCTGGACCATACCGGCATATTGAGCGAAAAAAAATTTAAAAAAAACACTTTCCAAAAAGTGGTAGGGACCCCATGGATCGACCCATATATTTCGTATTTTGTCCTTACAATACATATATTTTGTATTTTGTCCTTTCTGTTCCTTTCTCTCTCAACATCACGAAATATGCCTCTTCTATCAGAAATGGTCATAATAACATTAACATGCATTGAAACGCGATGAATATGCTCAGTGGTGGCCCGAGGCATCTAACATAGGGGGGTGTAAAATTTTTTTTAGGAGAGTGCAACAAATTTTTGTAACAGAACGCAAAAAAATGAAGATTTTCGATGATTGGGGAGCTGTGTTACCCTCACGACACTCCCCACTCGAGTCACCACTAATTATAGAAATGTAGTTATTCATCAATGATTTGTTTTCGAGTAGCTAGCTACCTATATATACAAGTATGTGTATGCACACATGCAACATTCGTTTTTCTATAGCATAAATGGCAAGCCAAAAAACAGTTAGTGGTAAAATTGTATCAGAAAAAAATTCTGATCATGCTTTCAATAGTGGCGATTTATTAAATGTTTCGGTTATTGATGGTTCACGTATGGATGCAGCAAGCATCACATTAGGAGAACAAACAGTCGCGTTGAAAGCCGGTCAAAAACTTCCTATTGCTTTTAACTTTACATATGATTTATCATTAGCAACTCCAGGTGCTAATAGAATATTAGTATCCGCTGATATTAAAGATCAATCAGGTAAATTATTATATAATAATCAAACGGCGACACATGTACAAGACAATGTCGAAGTAAATGTTGAAAAAGTATTATCCTCCGAAGAAATTCAACAAATGTTAAAAGGACAATAATTCTAACGAACTAACCCATCATTATTAGTTATATACTAAACAAAGAAAATCCTTTTTCCTTCTTCTTAATAAAAAAATACATCATTCTATACATGAATGAATTGCAACTTTTTTGTTTAATTGTACTCTTAACTATATTTGTGCAGTAGTGTTTGTTTTACTAAACTAATTCGGATAATTTTCAACATATTGTTGGTCTTATTCTTTAGCTTATACTATTGATGACTTACAAATCTCACAATAGATATGAAAATGATCGTATTGTATATGAGAGTATGAAAGGAAAAAAACTAATGGAGTAATCAGTCTTGTACAGTCCGCAGCCTTCTTTCAAATAACACAACGTTCGTATTTTTGTTGTTTTTACTGGACATGAGTTATAATTTGATTTTGAATTAGCTTTTATTTGAATATATGATCTAGAAAATTGTTGTAACATTAAAATCCATAATTTTCAAATAAAAAAAATCAATTCTGTTAATACTTTTATTATTGACTGATCAGTAAAAAGTAAATGTTGAATAAAAAAAGATATAATTATTTAAATCGACAAAAGTAAATTTGATGAAATATTTTTGTCTGTCATGCATAGATGCACATTCATCTGTTTAATCATGAATAGACATCACATATGTCACAGTAAAACTTAAAATTTAGGACAATTTAAAATTTTCCTAGGAATAATTAAAATTTTGATTTGTCTTAGGAGAATTTAAAATTTCAATTTTTCCTAGAAAATATCCAGTACAAAATGAAATTTTAAGTTCTCCTAGCATAAATTAAAATTTTAATCAGTACTAGAAAATAGTGGAAAATATTCAATAAAAATTGAAATTTTAGATTCTCCTAGGACAAATCAAAATTTTAATTATTCCTAGGAAAACTTTAAATTGTCCTGAATTTTAAGTTTTACTGTGACATTAATATACGTTGAATATTTGAAGCAGGTACATAAATTGTATTATTTCTTGTGATAAATATATCCCAAATATTCGATTGCAATGTCTGATTATCAGCAAATGTTTGACCTGTTGAATTCCATGTTGCATTTGAACAAAATATCGGTTGATTAAATGCGAAAAAACTTTGTTGAAAAAGCAGAAAAATCAAACAACTAATCAACATCGCTGAGTAAAAACAAATGAAAGTACATGTTCGATAGTTTTACGAACGAGAAAAGTTGTCTTTTTACTGTGATTTCTCCCTCGGCTGAAAATTCATATTTCTAAAATCTTAACGCAGTATGATTCATCGCACAGATAAACATGTTCGTTAGGTCACAACAAGAGATAAGAACATATAAACAGTTGTTTTTTTCTTACCAAGAACAAAGTTGACTATATGAATCGTTTCGGTGATATTGATTGTTCATTCAAAAGACTTCCACCTGTTTTTGGTTTTCGTAGTGCAAAAGTTCTTTCTCTCGAAGAAGCTCTTCAACCAATTGAATCACAAATTGAAGAATTAGCTTATTACATTAGAATAGCTAAAAGGCATTGCCATTTTCCAAATGATCATAATTTATCAAAAGATCAATCAGCATCGATCTATATTTATACAATGGAATGGGGAGAAACAAGTCTTTATCGAGTTTTAAATCAAGCATTGAGATCAGAGAATCGACAGGCATTGAAAATTTGGTTTCCCTATTTGAAATTGTTTGATACCGCTTTAGATCTTTTGCCAACTGTAAAAGAATCTGTTTGGAGAGGTGTTCCACTTGATATCGGCAAAAATTTTACTAAAAATGAAATGTTCACATGGTGGTCTATCAGCTCTTGTTCATCTTCAGTCAATATTATCGAAACGTTTCTCCAAGATGCGACGAATTCAACATTATTTTTAATTGAAGTTGTCGATGGAAAGAAGATTTCAGGTTACACTCAAATCGAAAAAGAAGATGAAGTTATTCTGAGAATTGGGACAGAATTTCGAGTTAAAGCTGATCATTTGAAACGAGCCGATGGTTCACATATAGTTCATTTAATTGAAATTCAAGACGATGATGATCTACCATCACCATCACCATCACCAATACCGATCAATGTAAATACAGATGAAAGTGTATTACAAATGAAAAATCTAATGAAAGAAATGGAGCAGCTAAAAGAATCGACAACTCCTCGTTATTTTTTTCTTCTTCCAGCTAAAGATTATGATTTCAAAATCATTGATGATCATCATCAAAATTTATTTAATTTACATTTTAAACTTTATTTTCTCTGTGAATGTTCAAATGATCCAAAAGAATTACACGTAGCGTCTTCTGATGGTTATCCAATCAGAAAATTAAAAGAATTTTTGATGAGATTTGGTCAATATTTACAGATAACATTGAATCTTATTAAAGTGTTAGTTTCAGTTGGAAGACTCGTTCTGTCACAACAAGCACATTTATCGATGAATCATTTTGAGAATATTAATCAGAAAATTAATTTTGCTCAACAATTTCTCGATAAGTCAGAAACGAAACCAGTTTGTGGAATTCTTTCGTCGAATAAAAACACTCAATTACAAATACCTCTAATAAAAGATGCACATCTACAAGAGCTACAAAGTTATTTAGAAAGTGATGATTCAACTCAATTATTAGATAATTTATATCGTATAATTACTGAGAATAAACGTTATCGTTGGTTTTGCCATCACCATTATGATCTAATTAGTTATCAAACAAATAATGATTTCTTGAAACAAATCAAAATTCTAGGTGGTATATTCGATCAAGAGAAAAAAGAATTCTATCTAAATCAAATCAAATTCACAAATGAAAATGTTAAACTTCTTTTAGAGATGTTATCCAAAGGTTTTATTGTTTCAAAATTGGTGATGGATAATTGTTCGATTTATGATGATTATTTCGATGAATTAATTGATACTATCATTAATCGATCATCAATCCAGTATTTACAACTTAAGAATTTTGATGTTACTAATTATTTTGGATTTTCGAAATATTTGTGTAATTATACAGAAATTAACTTTTCTAATTATTCATTAAAAAGTTATTTTGCTGATCGACATCAGTCTACAAATGTACAAATATGTCAGAAAATTTTAAAGCAAAATAAAATCCATCGAAAGCTAGAAATTTCAGCTGCTGATTTTCTCGAATATGAACAACAATTACAACAATCTCTCGATACAAATACGATGATCACTGAACTGATTGTTCATCATGCGAATAACATCGACATATTAAATTCAATATTTCAAATTAAAATCAATAAATTAGAACGATTGAAATTGGTTTCTTCATTACGATTACCAATAGTTGCAAATCATTTTTGTAAATTATTAAAAACAAATGGAACTTTAGTTGAACTTAATCTTATCGATTCAACTGCTTTTTCTGATGCAGATTTTCTTGAAAATCTTTTTCAAATTTTAAAACAACATAAATCAATTAAACAGCTTCGTTTACATATTTCCTTGATTGAAAATTCAAATAAAAAAGAAAATTTATTAATTAATTATTTACAAAACAACAGATCTCTCAGTCATTTATGTTTATCAAAATCCAAGATTTCTTCTCAACTTATTCGACAATTCGTTGATTCAATTGAAAGACATCATTCGCTTATTCATTTAGAATTTTATCGATGTCAATTTAATGAAAATGATGTCGAACAATTAGAAAAAATAGAAAATCAAGGAATTTTATTTTATCTTCTTATTTCACAAGAATTATGTCAAGTGAATAAAAGATCCAAATATGGTGAGGATGATTTTTTTGTTTTTTCTAACAAGTTGACATAGGCTTTTATCGACATTAAAGACAACTTAGTGAAGAAGGAAAAAATAATAATTTTTAGAGGAATCAATAACTGTCAGTGCACTTCAAAACATGACAAGAATTCATATTTTTGTAAGAGTATTATCCCTTTAAAAAAACGAATTATAGTTTATGTAAGTTTTGATTATCATCTCGAATGAAAATAAAAACTTTAGTCGAACGAGACGAGAGATAAAGTTTCTTTCCCAAGAACTTTAGTCAAGTGATGAAATGATCATTAGCTCACAAAATTCAAATCCATCTTTTAATAATTTTTTTCTAACTGAAGAATTTCAAATAGGTTTTAATTTTTTTCATTTTAACTATTTGTTTTTTACAATTACAAATTCATTTACTATCTGTTTTCACCCTTTTGTTTACTCTGTTCTATTTTTTTGTTCTGTTAGTTTTTGGTAGTTAAGATGAAAAGAGTAATAATAATGGATGAATTTTTGTTGATTTAGAATTGAAATCAAATATCAAATGGAAAGTTGATGGTCAAACAATTGTTGGTGGAAATGGTTATGGAGACAAATTAAATCAACTGCGGTATCCTCGAGGAATCTATGTCGATGATGAAGAACAATGTATTTATATTGCTGATACATGGAATCATCGTATCGTTAAATGGAAATTAGATGGTGGAAATGATCATGGAGAAATTGTTGCAGGAGGAAATGGTAAAGGAAATACAATTGATCAATTGAATTTTCCAACTGGTGTGATTTTGGATGAAAAGAAGAAATCTTTGATTATTTGTGATTTTGGAAATAAAAGAGTTGTTCGATGGTCTTTACAAAATCCAAATGGTGATAAAGAAATTCTCATTGAGAATATTAAATGTTGGGGATTAATGATGAATAAAAGTGGAGATTTATTTGTTTCTGATCGAGAGAATGATGCAGTGAAAAGATGGAGAAAAGGTGAAATAAAGAAAGGAAAAGAAGGAAGAATTGTTGCAGGTGGAAATGGTAAAGGAAATAAACTCAATCAATTGAATAATCCGACATATATATTCATTGATGGAGAAGAGACAATTTATGTCTCAGATAGGTTAAATCATCGTGTGATGAAATGGTTGAAAGGTGCAAGCGAAGGTATTGTTGTTGCTGGTGGACAAGGTCAAGGAAATAGTTTAAAACAATTATATAGTCCTGAAGGATTAGTAGTGAATGAAGTTGGTGATATTTATGTGGCTGATTGGGGGAGTCATCGAATAATGTGTTGGTTATTGGGATTAAAAGAAGGTCGTGTTGTTGTCGATGGAAATGGCGAAGGAAAAGGATCAAATCAATTGACGTATCCATTCGGTTTATCATTTGATGTTGAAAATAATCTTTATGTTGCTGATTGGTACAATCATCGAATTCAACGATTTGGTATTAATTGATAAAAGTTAAAAATAAAAATAAACAAAACTTTTCCTCCCAATCTTTCTTCTTTTTATTTCTCCTCTGAATTGATTCGAAGTCGATATTTATTTGTTTGAAATGAAGTGTGTCAAAGAAATATTTGCATAGATTTGTAACCATTGAATTTCTTCTCTAATTTTAATAAATTCATGCCAAGGATTATTTTCAATGAGATGAGATTCACCGGGTAGAATAATCATTTTCGTTGGAATTCCAAGTGCAACTAAACCTCTTTCTAATAAATAATTTTCCGTATATGAAACACGAATATCTTGTGCAGGTATAACAATATGTGTTGGCGTTCGAATTCGATCTAATTGAAATATTGCTGATTGTTTTTGATAACGATGTTCAACTTGCCAAGGATAACCTCCGAATAAATAAATAGTCGCATAAGGAATATCCGTTAAAGCCCAATCAGCAATATGTTGAATAGCTCCAGCACCGAACAGAGCAGCATTAAATCTCGTTGTTTTCGTGATTAACCATCCAGTTAGATAAGCGCCGTAACTATATCCTCCGATAGTCAACTGTTTTGGATGAGCAATCTCATCTCGAATCAAAGCATCAATTCCATCCAAAATATCTTTTCCTGGTCGAAAAACAATTTCAAATCGAATATCTTTCAAAAATTTGTCCCCATAGCCTGTTGAACCCCGATAATTCGGTTGAAAGACGAGCCAACCTTGAGTTGCAAACATAACTGCAGAATAATACCAATCTGCATGAAAAACATTGGTATCAGCATCGTATGAACCTCCGTGAATCAGAGTTAATAACGGGAGATTGTTCTGTTCGAATCGATCAGGTGGATAGAGAAGAATTCCTTCGATTTGTGTTTGATCTTCTTGATTTATCCATTGAAAAGATTTACCTTTCGGTAGATTTCTTTGAGTAAATAACTGATTTTCATTTGTAATCTTATTCATTCGATCAAATCGATCAGTCCAATAGACTTCTTGAGGTAAATTTAATTCGGAATAAATAAAAGCAAATCTCGAATTTATCTTCGTCGTTGAAATCATTTCAAAACTTCCAATTGAATTCGTTGATTTGTTAAATTCATTGAATAGATTCGACCTTGAAAATCTTGATAATCACCTTCAATTGATCCTTTAGCTGAAACTGTAAAAAAGAGCGAATAACCATCGAATGACCATTTGAGATTGTTTTCAACTGCTGTGTTATTTGTTAATTTGATTAAATCGAGAGAATAGAGTTCGTAATCAGTCATTCGTTCTTCATTTTGTGATGGTGGTTCGACAGAAAAAACGAGTTGAGAACCTAGCGGCGGCGTCAGAAATTTTTGCTCGGGTGGGCTCAGCCCACCTCCAGCCCACCCGTGGCGCCGCCACTAATTGATTTAGTATGATCTGTGGAACTTTAAAAAATATTTTCGGGTGGGCTTGAACACTTTTCGGGTGGGCTCAGCCCACCTCCAGCCCACCCGTGGCGCCGCCACTATGAGAACCGTCAGGTGAACAAGTTAATTGATCGACACGTTGATCAATGTCAATTAAGTGAATTTGTTTTGAAATCTCGAGATTTTTTAGATCAATTCGATAGATTTGATCGGCGAGAAATTGTTCTCGATATTGAATAACATCTTTCCAATGCTGATTCTTTGTCTCTGTTCCAATAAAAACACTTTGATTTCTAGTTGACCAAGTAAATCAATGAATTTCTTCGTTTTCTTCGATTTCTAAAGGATTGGTAACAGTTGAATAGATTTGAAGAGACGGTTTATCTTTGAGTTTGAATAAAATCAAATCATCTTTCCATTGAGGTTTAGCGTCCGTTGCTTTTGTTGTTATTAAAATTCGATTTTTAGTTTGGAGAGAATACAAATACAAATGTTGTTCATTGATATTTTTGTCCCAGATTCGTTTTTTGATTTGAATCAGAGTCGATTGTCCATGATTAGGCTCGAGAACAATCGATAAATAATCAGTATAATTCAAAAATTCTTCTAAGGTCAATTTCGTCGGTATTTGTCCATTGATTTCAACAAAGAACAAGACAACAATCTGCCATTTGATCAACATTTTCACTCAAATTATACCTTATGAAAAAAAAACGATTTTTATATTTCTCTTCGCAATGATATTTATACTAGTTTTTTTTTCTTCTATTTACAAAAGGATTTTCGATTCGAGATACGACTTTTTCTTCAAAGAGAATGAGATTATAATCTAGTTGATCTATTTTGTTTGTAGCTGAATGTTTTGTAAATATGAATTTGATAGAACATATCCAGTTCATTTCAATGGAATCATAAGTCAAGAAGAATTCGTTCGATCGAACGTTTGCATCAGGCAGAAAACTTGTCTCCTTGCCTCTCTTTGTTTTTCTCGGTTTCATAGTCATAATAGCTATTGCCATTGTTAAAGTGAAATCGGATATGAATGGAGATAATTTCGGTAGAGTTCCTATTATTATAGGAGTTTGTTTCGGACTAGTTTTCTTAATGATTATATTACTGTCTGTTTTGCAGTGCCGAAGAATGGCACAATTACGACAAACAATAGCTGAAGAATCGGCAAGATATTCGTCGAGATCAACGCCTTACAGTTGGAGATTAGAAACAACGATATTTTATACTGGAAACTTTGAAAATAGAAAGACAGAAACAACCTATCATGTTAAATTAATTCACTTTTTTTCAAATTCTTATTCAAATTCGATGTTCGTGTTTTAGATTATTATCGATATTGGCCGAGGACAAAGTGCCTATGCTCCTCCATCATATCAAGCATTACCGAATCCAACTTGTAGACACTGTGGTGCAATGCGTATCGACACATGGACAAAATTTTGTTCTTCATGTGGACGAGCATTTAAATAATAAAAATCTCTTTGTGTTTTTTTTCTCTTCAAAATAAATTTGGTTGAAGAAACAAATTCTATTTTTTAAAGTGACTCATGAGAAGATTGTGAAATCAGATAGAAAAGGTAAACTATTTGTGTCGACTGTGCGAAGTCAATTTCATAGAAGATATCAAAATCATTTTAATGGAATTATAAGTCCAAATGAATATAATCAATCAAAATCTTCATACAAATAATCTATATATCTCTCCTTTGACTTTTGATCAGTAATTGCAGCTAGAATTGTTGTATTTATGTTGCTTCTTTTGTTTTTAAATAAACTTATTTCGGTTATTGTGTTTAGTCAGTCGATAAGAATGAGAGAAAAAAAACTTGAGTATTATCTTTAGACGAATAGCAGTTCGCAGTGATTCTCGATTATCGATACACAGTTTTATTTATGAGCCGGGAAACTTATATCAATCGAGCCCTTTAAACAAAGAGAAAGTTTTATTTTAATTTCTATCAATACCAAATCGTTGAATTCGATGATTTCCTTGATCGGCAACATAAAGATTATTTTCAACATCAAATGATAAACCACTTGGATAAATCAACTGATTTGATCCTTTTCCTCGAACATTTCCACCAACAACAACACGACCTTCTTTTGATCCCAATGACCAACACATTATTCGATTATTCCACCCATCAGCCACATAAATATCACCAACTTCATTCACTACTAATCCCATTGGACAATATAATTGATTTAAACTATTTCCTTGTCCTTGTCCACCAACAACAATAATCCCTTCATTTGCACCTTTCAACCATTTCATTACACGATTATTTCCCCAATCTGAGACATAAACTGTCTCTTCTCGATCAATGAAAATATATGAAGGACCATTCAATTGATTGAGTTTGTTTCCTTGACCATTTCCACCTGCAACAATTCTTCCTTTTCCTCCTTTTTCACCTCTTTTCCATCGTTTCACTGCATGATTCTCATAATCAGAAACAAATAAATCTCCATTTTCATTCATCATTAATCCATAACATTCAATATTCTCAATGAGAATTTCTTTGTCACCATTTGAATTTTGTAAAGACCATCGAACAACTCTTTTATTTCCTTGATCAAAAATAATCAAAGATTTCTTCTTTTCATCCAAAATTACATCAGTTGGTTGATTCAATTGATCAATTCTATTTCCTTCACCATTTCCTCCTGCAACAATTTGTCCATGATCACTTCTACCATCTAATTTACATTTAACAATACGATGATTCCCTGTATCAGCAATATAAATGCATTGTTCTTCATCATCGACATAGATTCCATGAGGACGTGAAAGTTGATTTAATTTGTCTCCATAACCATTTCGACCAGCAATTGTTTGACCATCTACTTTCCATTTCATCACATCATATTTCAATTCTAAATCAACAAAAATTCATCCATTATTATTATTCTTTTCATCTTAACTACAAAAGAATAGAATAGAGAAAATAAAAAACTAGAGACTAACAAAAAAAGAAGAAGAATAGAAGAAATCTGCAAAACACTTTTACTTTTTTGTCATCTCTGTTTCTATCTCTACAAATCTGATTTGGCTGCTGCAGCAGCTGCAACGACACCCTATTTCATGAAGGAAAACGAATTACTTTGTTTTTGTTTTTGGTTATGTTGTTCGTTAAACATGTTGAGTAAATCAGAACAAGTTGGTCGATCATTAGGATTTTGTGACCAACATTTTTCGATAATTAAACGAAAATTCATTGAAATATTTTGAGGTATTTTTAAACGACGACCAGAAAGAATAAAATCTCTAATAGAACTATCTGAATGGCCATCATAAGGAATTTGATAAGTAACAAGTTCCCAATAAACAATACCTAAACTATAAATATCACTTTTCTCTGTATAAGGATCCAAATCTAAAACTTCAGGAGCTGTCCAACATATTGAAATATTTCTTTTAGATTGATTTCTTATTTGAATCATATTAAAATCACATATTTTAACTAAATATCCCCAATGATGATTTTCTAATAAAATATTTGTTGATTTTATATTTCGATGTAAAATTTGTGGTTTTGATTGATGTAAATAGTTAATTCCTGTGGCTATTTGTATTCCAATTGATAATTGTTCCGGCAAAGAAAACTTTCTCTTCTCTTCTAATAAATCGAATAAAGAACGAAGTGACGCGTATTCTGTAATTAAACTATACTGATCTTCATCAACGCAAACGCCATAGAATTTAACAATATTCGGATGAGAAACACTTTTCAATATTAATAATTCATTAATTAGTTTTTTCTTCATATCATCATTGAAATGAGTTAAATGTAAAGTTTTAATTGCGACAAATAAATCAATTTTTAACCATTTACCTTTATAAACTTGACCCAATATTCCTTCGCCAAGTTTTCCTTTGATTTCTAAATCATTTTTATTGATTTGTAAAATATTTTCAACATTATCTAAAAAATTCGATGGTTTTGGTTTTGATTTTGGAGTTACAGGTAAATTTTTCTTAGGTGGTGCTATTGGTTGATCATCATCGTCATCTTCTTCGTCATCACGAATTTCAATTAAATGAACTGTATGTGAACCATCGGCTCGTTTCAATGGATCAGCTTTGACTCGAAATTCCGTTCCAATTCTGAGAATAACTTCATCTTCAGCTTCGTATTCAGTATAACCGGACACTTTTTTTCCATTAACAACTTCAATTAAAAATAATGTTGAATTGTTTTTGCTTTGGAGAAATGTTTCGATAACATTGACTGAAGATGAACAAGAACTGACAGACCACCATGTAAACATTTGATTTTTAGTAAAATTTTTGCCGATATCAAGTGGAACACCTCTCCAAACAGATTCTTTGATAGTTGGCAAAAGATCTAAAGCTGTATCGAATAATTTTAAATAAGGAAACCAAATTTTCAATGCTTGTCGATTTTCTGATCTCAATGCTTCGTTTAAAACTCGATAAAGAGTGGTTTCTCCCCATTCCATTGTATAGATATAGATCGATGCCGATTGATCTTTTGATAAACCATGATCATTAGGATAATTACAATATTTTTTTGCTGTTTTCACATAACGAGATAATTCTTTGATCTGTGATTCAATTGGTTGAAGAGCTTTGTCAATCGAAACAAGTGGTTCACTATTAAAACCATAAACAGGTGGAAGTCTTTTGAATGAACAATCAATATCACCGAAACGATTCATAACGATGTCGAAGAAAGTAAAAATTTTTCGCAGGATGATTGAAGAAAAAAAGCTTTCAGTTTCTTTTATTTAGAGAGACAACATAAAAATTCCACTTCAAGGCGAATTACCAAGTTGTCGATGCATAAATCACGAATGAATAAAATGTCGCCTGGTTACGTGTTTGAGTTTCGTTCTCGAGTAAAAAAGAACGAAAAATATATTTCTATTCGTCACTAATCATCTTATTAGAGCATTTCGTTGAACTGAGCGACTAGTTTTTCTCACATTTCAATTTCCAGGCAACATTATCGGAGTTTTAATGTTACAATAAAAAGCTTAAGTTATATGTCTTAGGTGTTAATAACATATTCATCAGACAAGCTCAGTTAATTTAAATATACTAAGATCAGTCGGCAGCTGACCATTGTCACTGTTGTTGACGGCTAAATAACTAGAAATTGCCAAATTCCATTTTGATTGATCATAGAACAACATGATTTGACCTGTTCTGGCTTGCATAGACTTTTCCGAGCCGATCTCAGTCGAATTTCTATCTCCGAGAATACCATAGAATAAACGTTGTGAAGGCATTTCAGACGAAATGTAAGAAAACTCGTTAGTAATTTTGTAATCATAATGATCAACTCTGATTATATGTCTATTCTCACCATCTGAATGAATACCAGCATTCTTCATGGCTACATTTAACTCAGGCTTTGAATCATGATAAACTTTCATATCATGTTTGCCTATTGCCACTATGAAAGAACAGCCACTAAACGTGTCTGTTAGCACGTACTTGTGCTGAGGATTCGTCAGTTTGACGATCGTCTCAGAATTACGCAACGATGACCAATCATTAGTATTGCTAAAATACGGACAATAATGAGCTTGATGTTGACCATGTTCTTTCGGCATAATCTTGAACATTTGTCGTTGATTGACTTTATTTCCAGGAAAGATATTGAAACGAAGAGATTTCGCTGCTGTAGCTTCGTTTATATAGATGCTTGCAGACTTTCAATTTCAATAAATGTTCTAGTTTTTTTTAAAGAGATAAGAGTAAGAGTTTCATCGATCTCGTATAAAATATTGATTTCCATTGTACTTAATATATTATACGACAATTGAAATGAAAATATGTAAGTATGCAATCCGCTTTCAAGGAATATTTATTTTGTTTGATTCGATCAGACGAGACTTAATATTTCTCCAGACAGATAGATTATTAAAGAAATCTTTGAAAGGCAAAAAAATAATATTAGCATTTTTTATTTACCTCTTCTCGAGTCATATAAAAGATCTGTTCCTTACGAACATATAATCACTATTTTTAATCATTCGAAGAAATCAATGCATCAAGTTCAATATTGTGTTGCATCACCAGGCGGCTCCTCGCATATTAGTATAAAACTGCTGAAGTCAGAGCACGCAGATAGTGTCAAAAATCAACCAGTAAATATAAGAAGAAAAATGTAGACGTAAAATATGATTCTATGTATTATAGAGTTATCGACGTAATCTATCGAAAAAGAGTTCAGTTCGAGTAACACCACTGAGAAAATATCAATATGCAACATCAGTATTAACAACGGATAGTCTGACAAATTCAAATATGCCTAGCACGAAGAACATTGAAATAAATGAAGAACCTGATGAGAATGATATGAAGAAAAAGTATTTGATTATTAATTTATACAGATTTTTTCCCTTTCTTGATAAACAATTTTAGGCCGTATAGTGGTGGTGGCGATTGCTTTTGTCCTCAGATAGCGTTAATAATTGGATGTATTATTTTACTATTTGGATTGACGTTAGGTCTTACTTTAGGACTAACAGCAGATTCTAGTTCAAGGGCAACCACAGTAACAACGACAACAATAACAACTGAAACCACAACGCCAGTAACAACGACAACTGCAACAACTACTACAAGTAAGACAACAACCAGTACAACAACCTCAACAGTTACCACAATAACGTCAACAACCAGCAGAACGTCAATAACATCAACAACTAGTACGACTAAGACAACAACGAGTTCCACAACTACAACGACAGCTACGAGTAAGACAGTATTGTTATCTTAGTTAGGAACCTATTTAAAATTATTTTTATTCGTTGTAGCACTTTGCGATAAATTTGATGGAGTCTCTTTAATCGCAGCTTCTGCTTATTCAGAGCCTGCGAAAGTAGCTGATGTTAATGGAGATCTCAAGCCTGACATATTTGTAGTAAATGGCAATACTTATAATATTGCTGTTTTTCTCAATAATGGAGATGGTACATTTGGTGATCAAACTATATATCGAGTACCACTTGATGCAAATGATCTTGCGTTTGGTGATGTTAATGGAGATGGCAGCATAGATATTGCTCTTTCAGGTCAGTTCCTAGCTGTAGTAATTTTATTGAATGATGGAAGTGGTAGATTTCCTATAGAAGCAAATTATTCAATTAGTTCTACATCGTATGCTGTGGAATTAGAGGATGTTAATGGTGATAATAAGCCCGATATTATCGTTGCAAATACTGGTAGCAACACTGTTGGCGTTCTTCTCAACACAGGTACCGGTGGAACATTTAGTCCTCAAGTAACTTATCCAACTGGTAACTATCCAAACCGTTTAGAAGTAACTGATGTTAATGCAGACAATCGAGTCGATATCATAGTTGCGAATAGAAATGGAAACAGTACAAGTGTCTTACTTAACAAGGGTAACGGTATATTCTATAATCAAACTGTTTATCTAACAGATTATTATCCATTATCTATCGCAACAGGTGATATGAATGGTGATAATAGAACGGACATTGTTATATTAAACTATTATTCAAATTATTTTGGTATTTTATTCAACACAGGCAATGGTACATTCTTCCCATTAGTGACTTATCCAAATGCTATGCGTTCATCTTCGTTCGCAGTAGCAGATTTTAATGGTGACACTAAACAGGATATTATGTTTTTAAGCAGTGTTACAGTTTTTATTCATTTAAACTTAGACAATGGTACATTTTTCAAAATCGTAAATAGTACAATTACTGGCAGTTGCATTTCTGTGGCAGTAGCCGATGTCAATATGGATAATTCAACTGATCTTATCTGTGGTCATAATTTACCAGACGGCTTCAGTGCTATATTTAACTATGGAAATGGTTCATTTGGTAACCAAGCAAGATACTTTACTGGTACCGGTCCGTATACGGTAGTAGCAGCTGATGTTACGGGAGATGGTAAACAAGATATCATCTATCCTTTGAAAGAAGGAAGATACATCAGTGTTTTACGCGGCTACGGAAGTACTAGTTTTTATGCAGCGGTTCCGTTTTATACCAATTCTTATCCCTACGCAGTGACGGTAGCTGATATTAATGAAGATAATAGAACGGACATAATAACAGTTAACACAAATGAAGATACTATTGGTGTATTACTAAACATCGGTTATATGAATTGGGGAACTTCAGTAAAATATTCAACCGGTTTGAATTCTTCTCCATCATCGATCTATGCGATTGATCTTAACGGTGACAACAAAATTGATCTTGTTGTTACAAATAACAAAGCTAATAATATTGGTATCCTATTCAATACAGACAATGGTACATTCAATACTCTAGTAACATATCCATCGGGTGTTAGTCCAAACTATGTGACTGCAGCTGATGTCAATGGAGATCTAATACTTGATATCATTGTTGCAAATAGTAATTCATCAAATATCGGTATCTTTCTTAATCAAGGCAACGGTACGTT
>Ga0209960_1000968_pt1 | contig 46534 bp, 44 predicted proteins | sample ThiBiot_500_plan_2_FD_183947 | JGI IMG/M metagenome (GOLD analysis project Ga0209960, IMG submission 183947) | Wastewater bioreactor microbial communities from Cape Town, South Africa - Thiocy_expt_500_plan (SPAdes) | ecosystem: Engineered > Bioreactor > Thiocyanate-remediating >... | reverse complement strand
GAGACCATCTAATGATTCAAAACCATCTCAACACCACACCCAGAAAAATCCTGGGCTTCCTCAACCCTCAAAAATTAATCCCTAACTTATTAATAAATCGTTGCACTACTATCTAGAATGTACCAAGGAATAATATTACTTAAGTAGCTAAAATAACTGGAATTATTATGAAGGTCTGCTGCTTTTGTTGTTATCCCAACACCAGTTACGTTACCTGGTTTAATAATGATGTATAAGATGAATGCTACAGAAGCGGCAATAATGGTTGTTGAAATCGTATAAAATAGTGTTTGTTGCCATATTTTCTTCATCTCACCCTCAGCAGTATACTGTGATAAGGTTACGATAATAGAAAGGGCGATAATTGGAACACTTACGCATTTAAATATTTTAATAAAAATATCCGAAATGCTTTGTGCAAAATCCTGGATTATCAAAATGTTTGATAGTCCTGCCCCTATTCCAAGAAGTATAGCTAGGCTGTAAATTATAAAAGTAAAATAGCTTTTTTTAAGTTTGTGATTAGCGCACATAGTTTAATACTCTAAAAGTAGATGAGGTTAAATTTTAAATATTAATGTAATGGTATAAAAAAGGAAGAATTAAATATGCTAGTAAACTAGCAACAAGGAAAGTGGTTTACTAGTGATGTCAAAAAATGGTTCATTGTTTCAATTTAATAAAATTCTCGATCAAATTATCAAGATTCATATTTATAGTCAATAAAAAAAGGTCTGGATTTATTGTCCAGACCTTTTAAAGCGTTGATAATTAAATAATTATGAAGCTTTCTTTTTACCTGTCGCCATAGCCATTTCCATTGGCGCGCAGTTCATCATCATTTTGCCCATGATTTGCATAGCTTCTAATGCTGTTCTAGACATCATTTCAGCCATATCCTGAGAACCTTCGATGTTTTCCTGCATCATTTTTGACATATGCTTCATTTGTTTTTGCATAGATTGTTCATTCATGTTGCCATTAGACATATCTTTAGCCATGTTCATCATCATGCTAACATTGCCTTGCATTATGTCATTCATGTGTTTAGCCATAGCTTGCGAGCTTGATGTCATTGTTTGGTTCATTTCTGATCCACAATCCATCATTTTCTTTTGCATGTTGTTCATCATGCTAGCGTCCATGCCTTTTTGATTCATATTCATGCCACACATGTTACCCATGTTTTGCATCATATTTTGGAATTGATTCATGTTTTGCATGTTACCCATCATATTCATCATATTCTGAAACATATCATTAAATCCGTTATTCATAGCTTCCTCCCTTAAAAGAAAGTATTAAAATTTTAATACCCGATAATTAATTCTATCATTAGATGAATATAGAGGCAACAAAAATAACTTCAAGTAAAATTTTATTTATTTTTCAATATTTTATTCACCAAGTACAGACTTAATTAAGTCTAAGTCAACATCATCAATTTTAGTTTTCTTAGGGAATGTAAGCCTTTTGCCATCCTTAAGCATGTAAAGCATACCAAAGCCACCTCTAAAAATTTCATATCCTTCAATAACTTTTGCGGCAGAAACTTTTTTGGTTGAAGCTTTTTTTTCAGAATTACCAATTAAATCAACAGCTTCCTGAATACTTAAATTGAAAAAGTCAGCTTTTTTGATAGATGTGTATTTCCCATTATATAAAACATAAGGACCAAATTTGCCTATTCCGATTTTAATTGCTTCACCAGTTTCTGGATGTTTACCAATTTCTAAAGGAAGACTTAGGAGCTTTTTGGCATCTTCAAAAGTAACGTCTTGATAATTAAGGTTTTTTGGCAGGGAGCTACGCTTTGGTGTTTTGCTGCCAGGTACATCCTGCTGAACATAAATACCGTAAGGACCCTTACGAATGGTGACTTCACCACCATCAATCTCCCCAATTTTTATAGGAAATGGATCTTTTGAGCTTGCAGATTCTGCATCACCATCCTGAGAACCTTCTGATCCATCTTCCTGATCAAGATTACGCTTATAGGCACAATCAGGATAATTCGAGCATCCAATGAATGCACCAAATTTACTTAATCTAATGCCTAAAACACCGCCATCACTTGGACATTTTCTAGCATCTAAATCACTTGTGCCAAAGAAATGCTCAGCAAGAGAATCATTAAGTAATTCAATAATAGATTCAAGCTTTAAATTAGAAGCGTTTTTAACAGTAGAATCAAAGTTTTCCCAGAAGTTACCAAGTAATTCTTTCCATTTAAATTCACCACAAGACACATCATCAAGCTTATTTTCTAGCTCAGCTGTAAAACCATACTCTACATAATTTGAAAAGAAGTTTTCAAGGAAAGTGGTAACAATAATACCCCTATCTTCAGGAATAAATCTTTTTTTATCAAGCTTTACGTATTTTCTATCCTGAATAACTGAAATAATAGAAGAATATGTTGAGGGTCTTCCAATGCCAAGTTCTTCAAGTTTTTTAACTAAACTTGCTTCAGTAAAGCGAGGAGGTGGCTCGGTAAAGTGCTGAATTGATTCAATTTTTTCTAGATCAAGCTTAGATCCAATTTCTAAGTTAGGCAATACAGTTTCGTCATCTAAAGTAACGTCATCATATCCTTCGCGATAAACCCTATAAAAACCATCAAATTTAATAGTAGAGCCTGTTGATTTGAAAGAATATTTAGCACCTTTGTCTTCTGATGTAATAGTAACGGAGTCTAAGATTGCAGATTCCATCTGGCTTGAAACTAAGCGTTTCCAGATTAGTTCATAAAGCTTAAACTGCACGTCATCAAGGTAGCGCTTAACTTTTTCAGGTGGTAAGCCTAAGCTTGTAGGGCGGATAGCTTCGTGCGCTTCTTGTGCATTTTTTGCTTTAGTCTGATACATTCTTGGGCTTTTTGGAAGATAATCACTTCCATAAGCAGTCTCAATAAATGTTCTTGTATCTTTAAGGGCTTCAGGGGCTATTTGCACACCGTCAGTTCTCATATATGTAATAAGACCGATAATTTCATCGCCAATTTTAATACCTTCATATAGCTTTTGAGCAATTTGCATGGTCATTTTTGTTGAAAAACCAAGCTTTCTTGAAGCTTCCTGCTGAAGGGTAGATGTTGTAAATGGCGGCTGAGGATTACGGGTGAGTTTCTTTTTCTCAACATTAGCTACAAAATATTCGAGTAATTTTGCTGCATTTAAATGATTTTCGGCTGTATCTTTAGTTAAATCAAACTTCTCTAATTTTTTACCATCAATTTGATGAAGAATAGCATGAAACTTAGTTTTTTGTTTAAAATCAGCCTCAATTGTATAGTATTCTTGCGTCTTAAACTTTTCAATTTCACGTTCGCGTTCACAAATAAGCCTTAGTGCTACAGACTGAACACGTCCTGCTGATTTGCTTCCAGGTAATTTACGCCATAATATTGGTGAAATACCAAAGCCTACTAAATAGTCAAGCGCACGTCTTGCTTGCTGAGCGTTTACAAGGTTCTCATCGATATCTCTGGGGTTTTTAACAGCATTTTTTACTGAATCTTTAGTAATAGCATTAAAAACAACGCGTTTTACGATAGCATTTGGTTTAATCGCCTTTTTTTCTTTAAGTATTTCGACAACGTGCCATGATATAGACTCACCTTCGCGGTCAGGATCCGTTGCCAGATATATTTCATCAGCGTTTTTACAAACCTTAACTATATTATCCACATGCCTTGTAGATGTAGAGTTAATCTCATATAGCATTTTAAAGTCTTCACCTGGGACAACTGATCCATTTTTGGAGGGTAAGTCCCTGATATGACCATATGTTGCCACAACATCAAAGTCTGGAAGATATTTATTTATGGTTTTTGCCTTTGCTGGCGACTCTACAATTAATACTTTACTCATGTGCTTCTATATTTAATACAAATTTATCCGGGCCGTATCTTAAAATCTTTCCTGAAAGTTCAAGTTCAAGAATAGCAAGATATAGCAATGAAATTGGAATATCAAACTGTTTTACTATATCATCAAGTAATATAGGTGTAAAACTTAAACTGGACAGTACTATACTTCTAACTTCTTCTGTGTCAATGTCACTAAAATTTGTTGGTCTTAGGAAATCTTTTTGATCATTATCATTTAAAATCAATGACTTAGATGGTAAATTTTGAAGATAAGAAATAAGATCTTCAATGCTTTCAACTAAATATGCCCCCTCTTTTATCAGCTTATTGGGCCCTTGGCAGCGTGGATCCATAGGAAAGCCAGGTATTGCCATAACCTCACGACCCTGATCTATAGCAGTGGTTGCTGTAATTAAAGATCCTGATTTAGTACTTGCCTCGACAACCAAGATAGCTTTAGAAAGACCTGATATAATGCGGTTTCTTTGTGGAAAGTTACGAGCAAGCGGTGAATAGTTAAATGCACCTTCGGTTATTACTAATCCTTCCTGGCTGATTTTTTCATAAAGTTTAGCATTTTCAGGGGGATATATATGGTTTATACCACCTGCAATAACTGCAATTGTTCCGCTTTCAAGTGATCCTTCATGCGCACTTGAGTCAATGCCTCTTGCTAATCCAGAAGTAATAACATATCCTTTGCTACCAACTTCTTTAGCGATTTTTTTAGTAATAGCAATGCCATTTAAAGAAGCATTTCTTGATCCTACAATGCCTAGTGATTCTTGCTTTAGCAGCGATTTATCACCTTTCACTATTAAAACAGGAGGTGCGTCATGAATCTGTTTTAAAAGATCAGGATAATTTGAGTTATCTATTGTTATAAACTCAGCGCCATATTTATAGGTATTTTCAATTTCCTCTAAAATTTGACTTTCTTCGGCAATTATAAAAGGCTTTTTAGAACCTGCTTTTTTAGCAAGTTCAGGCGCTTGTTTGATTACCTCAGTATAGGAGCCGAACATTTTTAAAAGGTTCTTAAATGTTACTGACCCAATATTAGATGACCTAATTATACGCAGACAATTGACTAAATTCTGGTCAGTGGCTTCTTGTTTTTCAGAGTTAGGAAGTATTTTTCTAAGCATTTCAAATATTTAAATAAAATTTATATATCTTATAGTAGCTGAAATATATTGTTGTCAAATCCTTAAGTTTAAAAGCCTGATACTTATAAATTTATTAAATAGTAGCTGATAGTTTTTTATTTAAAAAATAATCAATGCTTGACATTAACTCGAAAATGTTATTTATTACGCTGTGATATATTAATTTAATTAAACAATGGTTTGATTTGTGACTAAAATTGTAAGAGCTAAACACAAAATTAGCAGACGTTATGGCCAAAACCTTTGGGGTTCTGCTAAAAGTTCAGTATTAAGAAAAAACTACCGTCCTGGTCAACATGGTCCGGTGCTTCCGCAAAAAAATTCGGATTACGGTAATCAGCTTAAAGCAAAACAAATGCTTAAAGGCTATTATGGTAGAATTAATGAGCGTCAGTTCAGCAACTACTATAAAAAAGCTATTAAAATGAAAGGTAATAGCGCTGATAACTTAGTAGGTTTATTAGAAAGAAGATTAGATGCTGTAGTTTACAGAATGAATCTTGCTTCTACAATTTTCGCTGCTAGACAATTAGTTTCTCATAAGCACATTTTAGTGAATGGTAAAAAAGTGAACGTTCCAAGCTATTTAGTTAAAGCTGGTGACGTAATTGAAATTGCTTCAAGCTATAAAGAAAATGTGAAAGTAATGGAATCAGTTCAAAAGATGGAAAGAGATGTACCTGAGTATATCGATTTTGATCCTAAAGAAATGAAAGCTACATTTAAGTATGCTCCTACATTCCAGGATATTCCATATGCTTGTAAAATGGAACCACATTTAGTAATCGAGTATTACTCAAGCTAATTTAGCTACTAGATTCGATATCGGTAAAAAGCGCGATGGATTTGCTTCTTTCGCGCTTTTTTATTTTTAAGATATCTAATGATGTTATACATATTCATAATATTTGCATTGAATTAGGTAGACGGAATGTTGTTACTTATGAGAATTTATGCATTATATGTACGGGATTGCCACAAAATACAAATACACCTGGCGTCTATTTTGTCATTCCTAGTAGGCAATAAGCCCACTGTGGAACCAATTAAAACTTTTAAGCCTAAAGTTGGATTGCAGCGTATTTCAACAAAATACTCGCGAGTGACGTACAGAAATTTTCTTTATTTACACTATGAACTTCTATAATTACGAAAAACCTAGCCATATTTTGAAATAATCCTAAATATGGCTAGGTTTTATGTTTATGATTTGGCAAGGTTATGTGGTCATAAGTCTAAAGACTGGGCGATGCCTATTGATGGTTTATATGAATCAATAGATTTCAAAATATATTTTGAAATCTATCAAGAAAAGCATTCATTATAAATATATAGTCTTATAATTTGAATTATGTGCAGCGTCGCTTCCTCACTCATGTAGTACTTACTACACTTCTTTCGTAGCTTCTTGCCCCTAAAACAAATTAAAAGACTATAAATAAAGAAATAGTGGGGGTATTTTACTTAATAAGGTTACATTAAATCCTAATACAAACTGTAATATGGGTGAGTTCTTTGTAATATCAAGGTATCAAGGTAAAGGTGTTGCATCCCAAGCTTTAAAAGAATTTTTTAAAAACTTTACATGAAAATGGGAAGTTACAGTGATTCCTGAAAATATACTAGCATTAAATTTTTGGCGTAAAAATATAAAGTTTGTAACCAAAGATAAGTTTAAAGAAGAAATATGTAAGGTTGATTATGATGCTGAGCAACCAAATAGGGTCTTGTTTAGTTTTACTATATAGTTTGTTAAGCCAAGGTTTGTATGCGTTATTGCTTCGCTTATGTAGTTTTTTCTATATATCGCTCATTATTTCTGTGCAAAACTCAACTTAATTCACTATATAAAAAAAGCTCATGTAAAAAACTTTACATGAGCTTTTTTTATAATTGATTTTACAGAATTAATTTCCGTGAACTTTTTTTCTGAAATTGTGGTGAACTTTTAGAATATTTAACATTTTCTTCTTTTTATCTGTTGAAAGACTATCTAAATAATCTGATGCATATTTACCATTTTGGTCAGCTACGTCCATTTTAACATTTCGTCTGACTAAAGCTTTTGCAAAATCTTCATTGCCTGCAATCACTGCTGCATGAAGAGGGGTTGCGCCATAAATATTTTGAGCATTAAGATCGATGTCTTTCTGAGCTATAATCCAGTCAAACGTATTAAGTGAGTTATATACAATTGCATAGAATATTGGAGTATTGCCATCGTCATCAACAAAATTCATATTGCCGATATCCTGGGAATAGTTTCTAAGACCATCTATATCATCATTTTGAATTGCAATGAATGATGCATAGATATAATCTTTGGTGCTAACTGGTTTGCCTAGATGTTTGTTCTGTGGATTATTGGGATCATAAAACATTTTTTTAGGTAATGTTTTATTTTTGTAATTTAAGTTAAAGATTTTTTCTGCATTATTCGAGCTTTGAATATGCTTTTCGTGTTCAACATCTAATTTTTGTTCTGGCGAAATATTTGATCCAGATGATTTATTTTCTGGCTTAGGAAGTTCGCCAGGAAAAATAGAATCTTGCTTTTGCTGTTTCTTTTTGGCTTTTTTAGCGGCAAGCGGAGATTTAGGCATTTCAAGAGGTTTAGTTTCAACTATTTTCGGAGCTGAAGGCTTGGACTCTAGCGGCATTGCTGGCATTTCTAACTGAGGTTTGCTTAAATCTATTTGAGAAGCCGAAGGATCAGAGGAAAGGTTAGGCTCTTCTGTTTTCGGTAAGCTTGCTTCAGGAATCATTGCAGGCTGAGTAGTTTGCTCACCTGGTATTGTAATATTTATATCAGGTACTTTAACCTCTGGCTCAGCAGGTACATTTGTTGTTGTTGATATACTGTTTCCTGGCATAGCTGGTATAATAGGTTCAACAGGAACCTGATTGTCACTAGGTATGCTAGGCATAGAAGGCTCTATTACAGCTGGTACAGATGGCATTGCAGGAATTGAAGGCATAGCAGGAGCTAATGTATTATTTAAACCTTTTTCTTTATCAGAATCATTCGCAAGAGGCACAGCAAGTGGATCGGGAATAGTAGGAAGTGCAGGATCTGCAGCAAAAGAATTATTTGCTGAAAATAATAAAAGTAATGTTAGTAAACGCATATCTTTTTACTCATCATGTGGAATTAAACGTTTAATTTCTTTCTCAACCAATTCCCTCACTAAAACAGGAAGGTTTTTCTCTAGCCAGCTACTCAACTGAGGTTTTAAAGATTCTACAACTAAGTCCTCAACAGTTACACCTGATCGCAATCCAAAATTGTCATGTGGTCTTGCTACAGCTTTTAATAATTCTTTAAAATGCTTAGAGGACTCTTCAATAACCTGCTCGCTTAATAAGCTTTTTGTTGTTTCTTTGTTTTGGGCTTCTGCTTCCATTTCTATCGCCTGCGCTGCTGCTTCAGCGACTATTTGGGGAGTAGCTTTAGCTATGTTCTCGATTGTATTTGCAGCATCAGCGGCAGTATCAGTTTTAACAGCATCCGCCGGTGCTATAGGTTCTGCTACCGATGCAACAGGAGTTTCAGGAGCTGCAGCAATATTAGGTGCCGAATTTTGAGCTGTTTGAGCTAATTGTTCAGCTTTTGCAATATCGGTATTTTCTACCTGAGCTGAAGGAGTATTTGCATCCGCAGCAGGTGCAGCTTCTGTTTTTCCTAATGTTTCATCAATTTGCTTCAGTACATCGGTTTTGGCAACAGGGTTACCATTTTGATCTACTTCATCAACTAGTTCTAAAACTTCTTCATTATTGCCAGATATCACATCTCTGATATTTGATAAGATATCTTGCATATTATCTTTAGGGTTATCGGTCATATAAACGCAGCTATTTTATAAATATATTTAACATTTAACAATATTATTTGCAAAACTACAAGTATCTTTTTTTAGATTGCACTTAAATTGAATGTTCCTACAATAACAAGTAATTGATAGCTGGCAAGTATAGACTGATATTCAGCGTTTAAAAGCGCTAGTCTTGCCTGAAATAATTCCTGTTCTGCATTAAGTACATCCAATGTAGTTTTTAAACCAATCTTTGCTTCTTCTTGAACTCCGTCATATGCCATTGTTGCAGATTCAACAGTAGCTTTAGCAGACTCTACAGTGGATTTTGAAGTGGTGAAATTTACCCATGCAGAATTTACTTTAGTCGCTAGTTGTTTTAATGTCTCATTATACAAAAATCTTGCTTTATCTCTGGTGTAGTGGCTGTTTAAAATATTTAAATACTCAGATCCATTTTGAAACAGTGGTATGCTCAAGGAAAGGACTAAAGATTTATCCAGTCTGTTATTTGTATATCTTGAGCCTTCTGTTTTTGCAACTGTTCCCTGAAAATCTAAGCTTGGTAAAATTTTACTCCAGTTAATTTTAATTCCTTCGCTAGCTGCTTTAACCTGAAGATCTGCAATAAGAACTTCTAAATTGTTTTGTCTGGCTATTCGTAGGCTTTCATCATAATCTGCGGGGATATTATTTGGAAAGCTTGGCATTTTAACTTCCTTAGAAGCTTCTTCACCAAACACTCTGGCAAAGTTTGCCATTGCAGTGTCTAGTGCGCCTTTGTATTTTATTTTTTCAGACTGTGCCATTGAATAACGTGATTGCGCCTGAGCAACGTCAGTTTTAGTAACCTCACCTAATTTAAATCTTAAATCAGTAGATTCCAAATATTTTGCTAAAGCTCGTTCACTTATTTCAGCTACTTTATATTGTTCAAGAGCTAAAATATAACCTAAATAAGTCGCTGCAGAATTTAAGAAAAAGTTTTGATCGGTATTGCGGTAAGTATGTTTTGCAATTTCATTTTGGAGTCTTCCAAGCATTATATTGCTAATATTTCCGCCGCCTCTAAAAAGATTTTGACTAATGGTAATGCTTTTTGTGTTATACATATCATGATTTTCAACGCCTGAATCTTTTCTGTTAATCTTATTTCTTGTTCCGCCAGCTGTAACAGTTGGAAGCATTTGTGCATAAGTTTGAGCATAATTTACTTTTGCGCTTTTTAAGTCTTGCTGATTTGCTTTTACTTCAGCTGAAATATCATGGGCTTTTTTTAAGTATGTTTTAATGTCTGCATTTGCATCAAGGCTAATTAAGCTTAAAGCTAGCAATATTGATATTTTATTCATCGCACTCTCCAAAATGGTACATGATTGCTGTGCCATACTTTACTTCAGTAAAAGTGGCATCGTCTTTATAAATTACTTTAAGATCAGTTAAGTAAGTATTATTAGTGATTTCTTTATTTATATGAAAAACAAACATTTTGCCATTTTTTTCTAAATATTTTAAAAATGACTTGTAATTTTTTACAGCGCCATTGAGTATTGCAATGTCATATTTTTTATTTGTTTTGCCATTAATCACAGTTAGATTGTGGGCTAAGGGTATTTCGGACTGTAAAAAAGCGTTTTTCACTGGAATAATGTCTACGTTGTGACAAAGCTCTGCTATTATATTTCCGTGATGAAGAGTTGAAGCTCCGATCTCAATTACATTTTCTGCAGGCTTGATCGATAAATATTTTAAACATGTTGCAAAAATGTCTGGAGCCATTGCAAAAATATTTTTTCCTATCTCAAGATGATTGTCTAAATAGGTAGCGTTTCCGAAGCGCTTGGGTAAAAAATAAGACCTGGGATTGTTAAAAAAAGCCTCAAGGATTTTTCTATCCGTAATTCCAGATGTCATAACCTGGCCAGTAATCATGTTTTGATTGCAAATTAAAGCGTTATTCATTTTATTTTATATAATTTTTGTTGATCAATTTTCAAAATAATGCTACATCTAGTTCGCGTCATTTATGCCTATATATAAAAAATACTTGAAAATGAATAATATTTCAACATATTATATTGATTGAGTAATTGGCTAGGTAGCAAAGTGGTAATGCCGCGGACTGCAAATCCGCTACGCGCCGGTTCGATTCCGGCCCTGGCCTCCAATTCAGAGAGCATGTATGGCGAAATATTTTTTGAAACTGTTTTTTTTACTTTGTTTTTCAACCTATGGTTATGCAGGAAACAAAGCGAATCAGCTTATTACCGCTATACAGACTAATAATATGGCACATCTTTCTAATTATTTAGAAACTGGTCTAAATCCTGATATGAGAGGCGAGTATGGCATTACCCCAATTATGTTTGCAGTTTCAAGTAAAAATATTGAAGCTGTTAGAACTCTTTTAAAATATTCTGCTGATGTAAATGCTACAGATATTGCTGGAGTTAGTCCTCTTCATATTGCTGCCAGAAACGGTGATAATAATATTGTAAAACTTTTACTTGATAACGGCGCAAACATAAACGCACAAGATAGTTATCATATGACCCCACTTATGAAAGCAACTGCAGCTAATAAAACTGCAACTGTAGAATTGTTGTTGGCAAATGGCGCTACATCTGCAAGTAAGGATAAGTTTGGTTATAGTGCTAATAAAATGGCTAATAAAACACGTAATGAAAAAATCAAGTCAATGCTTGATAAACAAAGTGTATCAGAGCCAGATGATATTGAAAAAGCTGAAGTACCTGTAAAATCAGCTATGCCAAGAATAACAGCTCGTGAAATCAAACCAAAAAATGTTCAGGTAACTAACACAGAAAATCATGACATAGACAATGCTGCTGAAGATACTATTACAGATATGCCGTGGCTTAGTGCAAGCAATACTCAGGTATCAACCAATGGACGTAAAATTACAATAAGATCTAAAAATGCCAGATCAAAAGTTGCAAATAAGATGACTAATAAAATGGATATGCAAACAGCAGAAGTACCTAAGATGCCATCTAATTTGGAGTCTTCAGCTGGCACAACTGTGATTAAAACCAGAACTCGTAAAATTACTGTAGGTAAGGCTAAGTTAATGTCTGACCCTATAAAAAAATGGCAGGTAACAGAGCCTGATTTACCGACATCAAACGGAAATTACAAAATTGCATTACATGTGTATTTTGAAGATAAAAATCAGGATTTTGGTGATTTGCTAGCTAAGGTATTACGTCAAACACAGTATTACAAAGTAAAATATCAGCTAGTGCAAAATGTTAGAAATAATACCAGATATATAAAAATATCATATTTTAATAGCGAAAAATTTGCAGGAGTGTATTGTAATAGGATACTAGAAAACAAACTCTTTAGAGCTTGTAATGTTGTTAAAGTGTCAAATCCTAGGGGATAAAAATGCACAGTACTGCAAAAGCTGATTCTATTAAACGTAAAATTTTAGCATTGTTTTTAGGACCATTATTTTTATTAACAATTTTACTTACCCCGTGTCCTGACATATTTACACTTAATGCATGGCATTTTGTAGGAGTTATGGGGCTGATGCTAACATGGTGGCTTTTTGAACCTGTAAATTCAGCAATTACAGCATTACTGCCTGTTGTACTTTTTCCAGTTCTTGGAATTTTAGACTCATATACTACATTTAAGTCATTTGGAAGTTCATACGTATTTATGTTTTTAGGTGGATTTTTTATTGCCTTTGCACTTGAAAAACACAAATTTCATTATGCAATAGCAAGTAAAGTTATTGGGTGCGTGGGGAATTCATCTGATAAAGTTATCTTAGCAGTAATTATTACAACATATTTTTTAAGTATGTGGATTAGCAATACTGCTGTAACAATCATTATGCTGCCGATTGTAAGTAGTATTATTAACAATTTAGATGTTGATTTAGATGAAAAAACAAAGCGTAATTTTATTATTTCGATACTCATTGCGACTGCGTTTACATCAACTATTGGCGGTACTGCAACTATAATTGGAAGTCCACCAAACTTAATTCTAAAAAGTTTTTTTCAGGAAACTTTTGAAGTTGATATACATTTTTGGGGATGGTTATACTTTGGTTTACCGTTATCATTAATAATGGCTTTTGCTACATGGATAGTGCTTACAAAAATTCTTTTCCCATCTAATCATGGACTTACTATTAGTAGTGAAATGATAAAAGATCAAATTGAAGGCGCATATGTAAATAGTCACCAAAAAACCATTGGAATAATATTTTTAATGGCTATTTTATCATGGACACTAAGACCGCTTTACGAAAGTTATCTTCCTTTTGAAATAAGTGATGAACTTATAGCTATATTTTTTGGGTTAATATTGTTTATTATCCCTACTAGTCTAAAACAAAACAAATTCCTATTAGACTGGAATGATACGCACAGAATTCCCTGGGGTATTTTATTATTATTTGGCAGTGGTATAGCAATATCTAATGCTATTAATGAGCTTGAAATATTTAATGTTATAGCAGCTCACGTGTCTGATCACTCTGTAACATCTAAATCTATTGCATTAGGAATTATTATTATTTTTACAATATTTGCAACTGAGACAATTAATAATACTTCATTAGCTATTGTGATGATTCCGTTAGTTGCAGCGCTTTGTATTGCAACTGGTCTTAATCCTCTTGCAGTATCGCTAATGACAGTATTTTTAATTAGCTCGTCATTTATTTTAGCGGTAGCAACTCCTTCTAATTCATTGATCTTTATTAATCATCATCTTACGGGTTATGAGCTTATGAAAGCAGGATCAATTTTAAAAGTACTATTTGTTATTTTAACAATAGGTGCATATTATTTTGGGCTGTTTGATATTTATAAAATAGATTTTGAAATAATTAAACCAGGTAATGCAGTGTAGTTAGCATGGCTTTACTAGCAGATCTTAAAAATACAATTAATCAGGCTAATTTTAATAACCTTACAGGATCAATCTCTGCTGTAAAAGGGATTATTGTTGAATTCATAGGTTTAAATGGGTTTGTATCAGTTGGCTCAATTTTAGAAGTAGATAGCCTGGAAGGAAAAATCAAGGGAGAGTGCGTTTACATTGATTCATCAGTTGCTAAGATGATATTATTCAATGATAACTGTACAATATCAATCGGTAGCAAAGTAAATGTACTTACCCATGCCAATACTATAAAACCTTGTGAAGAGTGGCTTGGCAGAATTATAAGCTCACAGGGAGAGCCATTAGATGATTTAGGTAGCCTTCCTGCTGGAGATAAAGAGTATAACATCAAGGCAGCACCTCCGATATCAAGTAAGCGCCGCAGGGTTTCAGGAAAAATAAGCTTAGGTGTAAAAGTACTTGATACATTTGTGCCTCTTTGCTATGGGCAAAGGGTTGGGATTTTCGCAGGTTCAGGTGTTGGTAAATCTGTTTTGTTGTCAATGGTAACCAAATTTTCTGATGTAGACGTAAGGGTTATTGGACTCATTGGGGAAAGGGGCAGGGAAGTAAAAGAGTTTATTGAAGATTATATTGGAAAAGAAGGGCTTAAAAACACTATTATTGTTGTAGCAACAAGTGATGAAGTTGCTGTGCTTCGTAAAAGGGCAGCATATATAACACTTGCGATATCTGAGTATTTTAGAGATCAGGGTAAAGAGGTGCTTTGTATTATGGATAGTGTGACCCGTTTTGCGATGGCACAGCGTGAAATAGGACTCTCTTTAGGGGAGCCGCCAACAACTAAAGGTTATACTCCAACTGTATTTGCTGAGCTTCCAAAGCTTTTAGAGCGTGCAGGTCCTGGTATGGAACACCAAGGTAATATATCTGGTATATTCAGTGTATTAGTAGAAGGTGATGATACAAATGAACCTATTGCCGATACCGTGCGTGGTATTATTGATGGTCACATTATACTAGATAGGAAAATAGCAGAGCGTGGAAGATACCCTGCGATAAACGTTCTAAAAAGTATTTCAAGAACTTTGCCCAAATGTCACTCTGATTTCCAAAACCTTACAATAAACCGTGCTAAAAAATACATGGCAATATACGAAGATATGGAAGAAATTATACGTATTGGTGCTTACAGAAAAGGTACTAACAAAGAAGTTGATGACTCAATAATTATTCATGGCTTGGTAGAAGAATTTATTAAGCAAAATCAAGATATTCCATCCTCTCCAGATGAATCATTTGAAGCATTGTCAAGTATCTTAGAGAATAATTTGAATGGTTAGTCACAAATCTACTTAATAAAGGTTTTTAATTTTCTTATAAATCTTTCCATATTTTTATCAGTGTTATTATAAGGGATTTGATCAAAAGGAAACCAACGAATTTCCTTAAATTCATTATAATCAATTTTAAAATGATTAGTTATAGAGCCATTAAGTATGTACCATAAACTCACGTCAACATGATTATGAATCATATTTACAGTTTCACTGACTGAAATAAATACTGGATTATTATTAATCAATGATGTTGTAAAATCTAGTTCCTCTTTACATTCCCTAAGTGCTGCAAGTTTGGGGTCTTCATCAGTATCAACATGACCGCCCATCGGAAGCCATAGATTAGATTTTATATGATCACCAAGCAAAATTTTCTGGTTTGTAGTATCAACCACGACTGAATAAGATACTAAATGTTTAGGCGGTATGTTAGGGCTTTGTGTCCTAAAAATTGGAACGCCGCTTTTAACCCATGTTTGTGAGCTTTCAATAGCAAGTTTTTCTGTATTATCAAACGGTAAAATTGAGGAAATAGCATAAAGTGCCACCTGATGGGAATGATCTAATTCTAACATTGTTTCTTAACTAAATAAAATTTTCTTAAGTTCTTTGATATGCTTGAGTCCAATAATTTTGGCAGAAGTTGTAGCCTGAAGTTCCTGAAGTTTACCATTGTCAGGTAATATTATGCGTGTAAAACCAAGTTTTGCGGCTTCTTTAACCCTTGAGTCTGCTTGCGAAATGCTTCTTATTTCGCCACCAAGTCCAATCTCGCCAAAAACTGCTGTGTCGCTTGGAATATCAACCTGAATTGCGGCAGAAATAAGTGCTGCAGCAACAGCTAAATCTGCTGCGGGTTCCTCAATCTCAAGTCCGCCTGCAATGTTTAAGTAAACTTCTTTGTCTGTAAGGTTAAGCCCAAATCTTGTAGCAAGTACTGCAATTACCATTGCTAAGCGGTTACTATCCCAACCAATCACAGCCCTGCGGGGAGTTGCCATAAATGTTGGAGCAACAAGTGCCTGAACTTCAATAAGAATAGGGCGCGTACCTTCCATGCCAGCAAATATACAAGCACCGTTTGTATTTAGGGATCGTTCACCTAGAAATAATGCCGAAGGGTTGCTCACTTCTCTAAGTCCGGTATCGCCCATTTCAAATACGCCAATTTCATTAATGCCACCAAAACGGTTTTTGACTGATCTTAATATTCTAAAATGTTGTCCTCGCTCACCCTCAAAGTAAAGCACAGTGTCAACCATATGTTCTAAAACTTTAGGTCCCGCGATTTGCCCTTCTTTTGTAACGTGTCCAATAATTGCAACCGCAATATTATTATCTTTTGCAAGGCGAATAAGCTCGTGCGCAGAAGCTCTTACTTGTGATACAGTACCTGGCGCAGATTGAACCTGCTCCATATACATGGTTTGAATTGAGTCAATAACTAGAAAGTGAATGTTTTCAGCAGCTTTTACAGTTGCAATAATTGGCTCTAAGTTCGTTGCGGCTATCATTTTGATATCAGCTTCTTCAACTTTTAGACGTTTTGCTCTTAACGCAATTTGTGAAAGCGATTCTTCCCCAGAAACATATACGCAGCCAAGACCAGTATTAGTTAGGTTGCTAAGTAACTGTAGAATAAGAGTAGATTTACCGATACCAGGGTCGCCACCGATTAATGTAACTGATCCTGGAACTATACCGCCACCCAAAACCTGATCAAGCTCACCAATAGAGGTAGAAATTCTAAATGTATCTGTAATGCTATCTTTAAGTGACTGAAACTCTAAAACTCTGGCGTTGTTATTGCTCGATGGTAGCTTTGTAAAATTGCTTGTAGCTACAGGGATATGTTCCTCAATTGTATTCCATGCGCCGCAGTCTTCACACTTGCCAGACCATTTAGAGCTAATTGCTCCGCATTCTCTGCATACAAATTCTTTCTTATTAGCTTTAACCATTTTTAGTTACTCGATTTCTGCTTCTTTAGCATATTCGTAATTACCAGCTCTGAACTTATTTTTAATACGGCTAATTTCAAATTCACTAAAGCCAATAGCTTTAAGAACAGCACCGCCAAGTTGTAAGCCAGTTTCGTATGTCTCAGGTACTAAAATTGACGCGCCCATGTCATAAAGTTTTCCATCTTCTGATAAATCCTCTGAACGCATAATAATAGGAATGTTTTGATATTTTTCTCTAATATTCTGAATTGTTTTATTGATAGTGATGGTATTTTTAATAGTGATAATCACCGACTGCGCTCTTGCAATACCTAAGGTTTCTAGCATTCGTATAGAGCTTGAGTCGCCTAAATATACGGGGAAACCATCTTGTCTGCCTGCTGTTACGTATTCTTCATTAATATCAGTTGCTAAGTAATGAACAGATTCAGCTTCTAAAAGCCTTGCAACCATTTTGCCAACTCTGCCAAAACCCACAATAATAACGTGATTTTCAAGGTCATCGGTTTCCATGATAATATCTTCTGCTTTCATATCGGCTTTACGATCAAGCCTTTCATTTATTTTTGTCCCTATGGCTGAAAGGAGAGGTGTTAAGGCCATTGTTGTGGTTACTACCATTAAGAGTACCTGTGATATCTCTGCATTTAAAATACCCTTGCTTTGTGCAAGTTTAAAGAGAATGAATGCAAACTCACCGCCCTGACTGAGTAAAAGACCCGCATGAATAGAAGTACCTAAGCTAAAGCGGAATAACATACATAAAGCAGTTATAACAGTAGCTTTAACCACTATTAAAGCTAAAGATATAAGAATAATCTTAACATAATTGTTAGCCATAAAGTTTAAATCCATGCTCATGCCCACAGTCATGAAGAATAAGCCAAGGAATAAGCCTTTAAATGGGAAAATACTTTCTTCTGCCTGATGTTGGAATTCAGTCTCTGCAACTAACAGACCTGCGGCGAATGCACCTAAAGCAAGAGAAAGACCAAGTTGTTCTGTAATGTATGCAGCAGCTAGAGATATTAATATTGTGGTTGCAACAAAAAGCTCATTGTTTTTAGCCGCGCTATTAGTGGTTACTGCATTAAATAATGGTCTTAATAACAATCTTCCGCCAACAAAAATAAAGAATAGGGCGATAATCGCTTTAGAAAACGCCTGGAAAATAGAGGATGTGAAATTTGTTGTGCCTTCAGCAATTAATGGAACTAATACTAAAAGCGGTACAACGGCAAAATCCTGCATAAGGAGTGTTGCAAGTGATAACCTACCTACTTGTGTAGACTGAGTTCTGCTTTCAGCAAGTACCTGAAGTACGATTGCAGTTGAGGATAAAGCTAAAGCAGCACCAATAATAAATGCTTTCCCGCCCTTAACGCTAAGAAGTAATAAAACCCCTAGTATTATGGCAGTAGTTAGCGTTACCTGAAGCGTACCAAAGCCAAATACGTGATTACGCATAGCCTTGAGCCTTGAAAATGTAAGTTCAAGACCAATAGCGAATAACAGGAATACTACGCCGATCTCACCAAAGATCATAGTTTCTTTGGGGTCAACAACGCCGAATCCAGAAGGACCTAGCATTGAGCCTGCAACGAAATATCCAAGTACAGGGCTTAATTTAAGGTGTCTGAATATAGCTACAATTATTACGGCTGAACCGAGTAAATAAAGGATAGGTAAAAAATCAAAGTGTGGCATGGTCGATATAACTTTAATACATTTCTAAAACATTGTATATTCTTCTTGGGGTATAACCCACCTTTAAAAATTTAAACAAAGTTAACCTATGTCATCAAAAAAAGTTTTAATAACCGGCGCTTCAAGTAAATTAGGAAAAACCTTTGCAAAACATTTACAAAGCCAAGATTACTTCACTTACTTACATTATAAGGATTCTTTTGATAAAATCCAAGGGTTATCAGATAAAAAAAATATATTTATTGAAGCAGACTTTAATTTTTTAGAAAAATCTATACAAAATTTCACCAATATATTTGAAAAACATGGCTACCCAGATATTATTATAAATAATGCTTCAACCTTTACCAATGATAAACTTGGTAACATGCATTACGAAACCTTTACTGAAAACATGCATGTAAATACTATTACGCCATTATTTTTATTATCTAATATTACAGAAAAATTAAATCATGACAGTTTGGTAATTAATATATTGGATTATTTTACAGATAATATTCCTACTAGAAATTTCTTGTCATATGGTATCGCTAAATCTTTGCTCACGCAGCTTACCAAGTCTCTTGCAGTTAGTATGGCTCCAAAAACAAGGGTTAATGCTATTGCATTATCACCAGTTATTTGTGATCCTTCAGAAGATCCTGATAATTTTATGTTTAGAGCAACAGATAATGTGCTTGGTAATATAATAGATGTAGCTCAGGTTATATCAACAATAGATTTCTTAATTAATAATAAAGCTATCACTGGCGAAATAATCAGAGTAGACTCAGGAAAACATTTGCAAATGAAATCTGATTATTTTAATAATTAGAGAATAATATAAAAAATCAGGTATATATGAAAAACAAATTAGTAACTATATTTGGTGGCGGCGGATTTTTAGGAAGATATGTAGTTAAAGAACTTGCAAATCTCGGATACAGAATCAACGTTATTACACGTACACCATCACTACATTTAGATTTGAAGACTGCAGGGCATGTAGGTCAAATCAGTGTAACATATTGCAATATTCATGATGATGGTCAAGTTTTAAAAGCTATAGGTAATTCCTACGCAGTTATTAATTTAATAGGTTTGCTTTATCAAAAAGGAAAGAATAGCTTTGAAAATATTCATATTAATTTTCCGAAAAAACTCGCGCAAATTTGTAAAGAAAAGAATATAAGTAAATTTATTCATATTTCAGCCATGGGCGTTGATACATCAAGTAGTAAGTATGCAAGATCAAAACTTATGGCAGAAAGGGGTATTGTAAGTACATTTCCGGAAAGTTATATACTAAGACCTAATATTATGTTTGGTCAGGAAGATAATTTTTTCAATATGTTTGCAAGACTTGCGTGTTTTTCACCTATGCTTCCAGCTATTGGTGGTGGACATACAAAATTCCAGCCAGTATATGTATGTGATGTGGCAAAATCTATTGCAATACTTGTTGATAACGATAAATATGATGCTGGAATATATGAGCTTTATGGTAATGAAATTGTTACATTCAAAGACTTGCTGAAATTTATATTAAAAACAATTGGCAAGAAAAGATATATCGCTAAAGTTCCTTTTCCTGTTGCATCTTTCATGGGTAAATGTATGTCAGTGCTTCCTGCCCCTATGCTTACAGAAGATCAGGTAGAGGCTCTAAAATTTGATTGTATTGCAAATAACAGCTATAAATCTTTAAAAGATTTAGGTATTGTTGCTGCGCAGTTTGAACATATTGTTCCTAAATATTTAGTAAGATTTAAATAAACTATTGAAATAAGTAAAAAAATTTGTAACTATCTTTTATCCAGTAATTTTTAAAAAAGAGGCTAATTTAAATGTCAAGATACAATAAACCAGGTAAGTCGCCAATAAAATTCGTTTTATTAATGCTAACAGTAGTGGGGCTTACATACGCATTCAAAGATAGTATTTTAAGTGCCTCGCATAAAGTAGCAAATGCTGAGCCTTTAGTTAACGAAAAAGCAATTCGTGAAATTATCAGATCTGAAATTAATACATATTTTGAAGAAGATCCTGAAGTTGTGATTAATGCAATTAAAAGATATCAGGAAAACGAAATGGATAAACAATCGGCTGAAGCTAATACGGCTATAGCAAAACGTATGTCTGAATTGCAAGATCCAAAAAATTTCCCATTTTATGGTAATAAAGACGCTAAAAACGTTATAGTGCAATTCTTTGATTATAATTGTGGTTTCTGTTTAAAATCTGCCGTTGCATTAAAAGCATACATGGCAAAACATAAAGATACTAAAATGATACTTATTGATTTTCCTGTAATGGGCGATGGTTCTCTTGCACTCGGAGCAGTTGCTGCCAGCGTATTTAAATTAAAGCCTGAAGTTTATAGTGACTTTTATTTTAAGTTAATGGATGAAGGGGTTAGAACTGTAGAGTCTGCTAAAAATATTGCAGTAGGCTTAGGAATAAATAAAGATCAGTTAGAGGAAGTTCTAAAATCTACATATCCTGATACATATTTAGCTAGAGCAAGATCAATGGGCATGGACTTTAAAGTTCAGGGTACTCCATTCATCATTATTAATGGAAAAGTGTTTAACCAAAGTCTTGATATGGACTCTATTGAAAACTTTATTAAGTCTAATAACTAGTTGATTTATATCAAAAAAGTTTTAAAGGTCGTAAGAGAAGTTGTCTTTTACGACCTTTTTTTATCATACCCCCTTCCCATATAAAAATAGAAGGGGTATTTTTATAATGTATTTCAAGGAATGCAGCCAGCTCAGTTGCAAATTAGTTATGCGGAAAGTTTATGAGATTAAAAATGGGTGAGTGGGGGGAGTTGTAAAGTGAAGAAACGCTTTGGCGTTTTTCGAATTTCAAAGATATTTCTAGTCACCTTTATCAATATATGTTGTGGCTGATAAATTTTAGGAATTAGTATAATAAGTCTAAAATATGATTAAAATCATAAACGGATCCCTTCCTTCCATAAACCCCATCTGCGAAAAATATCTGGGTGGGGTTTTCGCGGAAGTATACTTCGTCTACAAACTTAATAAATTCAAACCCCAGTAGCTTGATAAGTCTGTCTACTTCCTCAAAACTGCTACCGCCTTCATAGCGTTTATGAAAATCTGCCTCGCAGATAATGAGTTCTACGTGAGAGGTGATAAACCTGCTACCAGCTTCTATAATTTTCGCTTCCATTCCCTGGGCGTCAATTTTGAGAATAGTTGGCATTGATTTTAAAACACCGCTTTTATGCAAATCATCTAATGTACTTGTTTTAACGGTTATTTGTCCCTTGGAACGGAAAGACTTAAGGTTTAATTCAGTAATAAGATCTTCATTTGGTTTAAGAAGGGATGATGCAGCATTTAATTTTGCGATATTGAAATTTGCCTGACCTGTTTCATTTGAAATAGCAATTTCATGAACATAAATGTTTGGTAGACTATTATATTTTGCACGAAGTTTTTCAGCAAAAACAGGGTTTGGTTCAAATAGGTGTATATATTCAAAAGACTCTATTTTACTTTCAAAGCGAGGGTAAACAGAGTCTTTTGCGCCAATATCAATAAACTGCACTTAAGCTTCCTATAATATAAACTTGCTAAGATCAATATTATAAGAAATGTCTTTAAGCTGGCTTTCAACATAATCTGCGGTGATAGCAAAGTCTTTATCAGTAATTTTATCGCCCGCATCAAAGCTTACTTCGCTTAGTAACTTTTCTAAGATTGTATGAAGCCTTCTTGCGCCAATATTTTCAACTTCGTTATTAATATGAATTGCGATTTCGGCAATTTTTTCAATAGCTTCGTCGGTAAATTTAAGCTCAATTGATTCTGTTTTTATAAGTGCCTGATATTGTTTAAGCAGGCTTGTTTCAGGCTCTTTCATGATTTTAATCATGTCATCTTTAGATAGCGGCTTAAGCTCAACTCGTACAGGAAGTCTCCCTTGAAGCTCTGGTAGTAAATCAGAAGGCTTGGCTAAGTGGAAAGCGCCCGATGCAATAAACAAAATATGATCAGTTTTAATAATGCCGTATTTTGTATTAATGAATGTACCTTCAATAAGTGGAAGTAAATCACGCTGCACACCTTCGCGGCTTACGTCGCCTCTGCCATCGTTTCGTGCTACAACCTTGTCTATTTCGTCAATAAATACAATACCGTCTTGCTGGGTTAAATCTAAAGCAGTTTTGATAACTTTTTCATCATCAATTAGGCTATCAGATTCTTCTTTAATTAGAATTTCCATCGCCTCCTTAGCAGTAACTTTTTTGGTTTTGGTTTTCTTATCAATACCAATAGCCTTGCCTAAAATATCACTAATGCTAACAACGCCTACGCCCATTTGACCGCCTGGCATATCAAACATATTCATACCCGAATTTGGGCTTGGATTATCTACAACTTCAATTTCAACTTCCTTAGAGTCCAGTTTGCCATCATGAAGCATTTGTCTAAATTTTTCGCGAGTCTCATGGCTTGCATTTTCGCCAACTAAGCTATTTAATACTTTATCTTCAGCAGACTCACGAGCTAAATCTTCGTATTCTTTACGCATCTTCTGGCGTACCATATTTACGGCATTTTCAAAAAGATCACGGATAATAGACTCTACGTCCTTACCAACATATCCTACTTCAGTAAACTTAGTTGCCTCAGTTTTGATAAATGGCGCACCAACTATTTTAGCAAGGCGTCTTGCAATCTCAGTTTTACCAACCCCAGTAGGACCGATCATAAGAATATTTTTAGGAACAATTTCTTCCTTCATTTGCTTGTCATCAACATTTCTGCGACGAATACGGTTTTTAAGAGCAATTGCTACTGCTTTTTTGGCATCACTTTGTCCTACAATAAATTTATCAAGTTCGCTAACAATTTGCCTAGGAGTGATGGTTGATTCATTTACGTTCATTTTCTAAAACTTCCATAATTATATTGGTATTGCTATAAACACATATGCCTGCTGCGATCTCCATAGCTCGTTTTGTAATTTCTTCTGCTTTTAAATCAAAGTCATAAAGTGCGCGTGCTGCAGAAAGTGCATAATTGCCGCCTGATCCGATTGCTACAACTCCGTCTTCTGGTTCTATCACGTCACCATTACCTGTTAAAACCAGGGTGACTTTAGAATCTACAACAATCATCATAGCTTCTAAACGTCGTAAATATTTATCTGTACGCCAGTCTTTAGCAAGCTCAACGCAAGCTCTCATTAGTTGATTTGGGTGCTTATCAAGCTTTGCCTCTAGTCTTTCAAAAAGTGTAAGTGCATCGGCAGTAGAACCTGCAAAACCAACCTGAATCTTACCGTTTGCTAGATTACGAAGTTTTTTTGCATTTGTTTTTATGATTGTCGGACCCAGCGATACCTGTCCGTCAGCGGCGATAGCAACCTGATCGCCCTTACGTACAGATAAAATTGTGGTACCGTGCATTGATTCCATTGCCATTATTTTACCTAATTTAAAAATATCTTGATAATAAGTTAATTACTGATTTCCACTTTTTCAAGTAAAGAGTAGCATTATTTTATTATATTCAAGAAATAGTTTGCAAATTTGAATATTTCGATATTATATATTATATGGCAAAAATATATAATTTTTAGAGATTTATCATGTTTTTTGACCCCAAGTTACTTACGGAATATTTTCCGCTTTTGGTCTTTTTAGTTATTGCAATCGGGCTTTCAATAGTCATGGTGGTTATTCCATTTATACTTGCAACATTTAAGCCTGACCCTGAAAAAACATCTGCATATGAATGCGGATTTGATGCTTTTGGCGATGCCAGAGGTAAATTTGATATTAGATTCTATTTAGTTGCAATTTTATTTATCATTTTTGATCTTGAGGTTACATTTTTGTTTCCTTGGTCTATAAGTCTTAAACACATTGGTCTTACAGGATTTTGGTCTATGATGCTGTTCTTAGCGGTACTAACAATAGGCTTTGTTTATGAATGGAAAAAAGGTGCACTCGAGTGGGAGTAAATATGTTTAATAAAAGTAATAGCCCAATACCTAGCGGAAGCGATCAAAATGCAATACTTACTGCAATGGCAGATGAAGTTAAAAACCGTGGCTTTGTACTTGCAAAGCTCGATGATCTGGCAAACTGGGCAAGAACAGGGTCACTTTGGCCTATGACTTTTGGGTTAGCATGCTGCGCGGTTGAGATGATGCAAACAGCTGCAAGTAGATACGATCTTGACAGATTTGGTTTAGTATTTAGACCATCACCAAGACAATCAGACGTTATGATCGTTGCAGGTACTCTTACAAATAAGATGGCTCCGGCACTGCGTAAAGTTTATGACCAGATGCCTGAACCTCGCTGGGTTATATCTATGGGAAGCTGCGCAAACGGTGGTGGATATTACCATTACTCATATTCAGTTGTTAGAGGATGTGACAGGATTGTTCCTGTTGACGTATATGTGCCAGGATGCCCACCAACAGCAGAAGCTCTGCTATATGGGATTATTCAGCTACAAAGAAAAATTAAACGTACCGGCACATTAAAGCTTAAGAGGTACGCAAATGAGTCATAGTAACGAAGAGCTTATAACTTATATAAATGCTAATATTACATGCCTTAATGATTTGCATATTGCGCATGATAATTCGGTTCACTGCCGCGTTGACAGTCAAAATATTTTGAATGCAATTTGTTTTTTTAAAGATGACGAAAAAATGCAGTTCAAAACATTGATTGATATTTTTTGTTCTGATTTTCCATACAAAGAAAAGAGATTTGAAGTAACATATCAGCTTCTAAGTATGAAGTATAATAAAAGGGTTTATATTAAAACATCAGCTGATAGTGATGAAATACTTGATTCGGTATCATCCATATTTAGTGGTGCTATATGGTACGAACGTGAAGTTTGGGATATGTATGGCGTTATGTTTAACGGCAACCCAGATTTAAGAAGAATACTTACAGATTATGGCTTCCAGGGTCATCCGCTTCGTAAGGACTTTCCACTTACAGGATATGTTGAAGTTCGCTATGATATGGAAACCAAAAAAGTTGTTTATGAACCAGTAAATTTATCACAAGAATATAGAAGTTTTGACTTTTTAAGCCCATGGGAAGGTGCGCATTATGTTCTTCCTGGTGATGAAAAAGCAAAAGCATAAAAGGTGAGTTATGTCGCAGCAGTTTGAAATTAAAAATATGACCCTTAACTTTGGTCCGCAGCATCCAGCGGCACACGGAGTATTAAGGCTGGTTTTAGAGATGGATGGTGAAGTTATTGACAGAGCTGACCCACACATAGGTCTTCTTCACCGAGGTACTGAAAAGCTTATGGAGCATAAAACCTATTTGCAGGCACTACCTTATTTAGACAGGCTTGATTACGTAGCTCCGATGAATCAGGAGCATGCTTATTGCTTAGCAGTAGAGAAATTGCTTGGTTGTGATGTGCCACTTAGGGCGCAGTATATTAGAGTGTTATTTGCTGAGCTTGGCAGACTTTTAAACCATATAATGAATATTACAACACAAGCGCTTGACGTTGGTGCAACTACTCCGCTTTTATGGCTTTTTGAAGAACGTGAAAAACTTATGGAATTTTACGAAAGAGCAAGCGGCTCGCGTATGCATGCTGCATACTTCAGACCTGGTGGTGTAGCTCAGGATATATCAGATGATTTATTAAGCGATATTAAAAACTTTAATGATAAATTTATTGAATGCTTGGCGAATGTTGAAAGTTTACTAACAGATAACAGAATTTGGAAGCAGCGTTTAGTTGATATTGGTGTTGTATCGCCTGAAGAGGCAATGAACTGGGGATTTTCAGGTGCAATGGTTAGAGGATCTGGTATTGCCTGGGACTTAAGAAAATCACAGCCATATGATGTTTATAGCAAAATGGATTTTGATATTCCAGTTGGTAAAAACGGTGACTGTTATGACAGATATTTGGTGCGTGTTGAAGAGATGTACCAGTCAGTTAAGATCATAAAGCAATGCTTGGAACAAATGCCAAAAGGTCCTGTGAAAACGTTAGATAAGAAAATTGCACCGCCTCCTAGAACTGAAATGAAAAAATCTATGGAAGCATTAATTCATCACTTTAAGCTTTATACTGAAGGGTATCATGTGCCAGCGGGTGAATATTATGCAGCGGTAGAGGCTCCAAAAGGAGAGTTTGGTGTGCATGTGATTGCAGATGGTACAAATAAACCATATAGATGTAGATTAAGAGCGCCAGGTTTTGCTCATTTGCAAGGATTAGATTTTATGTCAAAAGGACATTTACTTGCAGACGTAGTAACAATTATAGGAAGCCTTGATATTGTATTTGGAGAGATTGATAGATGAGTGGCATAAAACCAAGTAAGCATTTTGAGCAACCAAAAACATTTGAGTTTAATGCTGAAAATCAAGAAAAAATTAAAGCAATTATTGCTAAGTATCCAGAAGGGCGTCAGCAAAGTGCTGTGCTTCCACTACTTGATTTAGCGCAAAGACAAAATGATAACTGGATTCCGCGTGCTGCAATGACAAAAATTGCTTCAATTTTGAATATGCCAGAAATCAGAGTATATGAAGTTGCAACATTTTATACAATGTTTAATCTTGCCCCTGTTGGAAAGTATTTTATACAGCTTTGCGGAACAACCCCATGTTGGTTAAGAGGCGCTGACGACATTAAAAAAGTTTGCAAAAACAAGCTAGGTATTGAATCTGGCGAAACTTCAGAAGATGGAATGTTTAGCCTTTTAGAAGTTGAATGTTTAGGTGCGTGTTCCAATGCTCCAATGGTGCAAATTAATGATGACTACTTTGAAGATTTAAATGAAGAAAACTTCACAAAACTATTAGATGATTTAGCAGCAGGAAAAGAAGTAAAAGTAGGACCACAAAATGGTCGCCTCAATTCAATGCCTGAGGGCGGTAAAACAACTCTGAAAGAGGGTGTGTAATTATGTTGCATGATAAAGACAGAATTTTTAAAAACTTATATGGCGAGCATGATTGGAAGTTGGATGGCGCAAAAAAACGTGGCATTTGGGATAATACCAAAGCTTTAATTGAACGCGGTCAGGATAATATCATTGAAGAAGTTAAAAAATCTGGACTTCGCGGTAGAGGTGGGGCTGGGTTCTCAACTGGTATGAAATGGTCATTTATGCCAAAAACTCATGCTAAGCCTTCATATTTAGTAGTTAATGCCGATGAAAGTGAACCTGGAACATGTAAAGATCGTGAGATTATGCGTTCAGACCCGCATATGCTTATTGAAGGGTGCTTAATTGCATCATTCGCAATCAGAGCGCATGCTTGTTATATATATATTCGTGGTGAATATGTCCATGAGGCACAAAGATTACAATATGCTATAGACGAAGCTTATAAAGCAGGTCTAATTGGTAAAAATGCTTGTGGTTCAGGCTGGGATTTTGATCTATATGTTCATAGAGGAGCTGGTGCTTATATTTGTGGTGAAGAGACTGCGTTACTCGAGAGTTTAGAAGGAAATAAAGGTCAACCAAGGCTTAAGCCGCCATTTCCTGCGGGAGTTGGACTTTACGGCTGCCCTACGACAGTAAATAACGTTGAGTCAATCGCAGTAGCACCAACAATATTAAGACGTGGTGCTGACTGGTTTGCAGGTATTGGCAGACCTAATAATACTGGTACCAAAATCTTCTCAATTTCAGGTCATGTCAACAAGCCTTGTAACGTTGAAGAAGCTATGGGAATTCCGCTTAAAGAACTTATTGAAAAACATGCTGGTGGCGTTAGAGGCGGCTGGGATAACTTGCTTGCAATTATTCCTGGTGGATCATCTGTTCCGATGCTTCCAAAATCAATTTGCGATGAAGTGCTAATGGATTTCGATAGTTTGAGGGCAGTTCAAAGCGGACTTGGCACAGCGGCAGTAATCGTTATGGATAAATCGACAGATATTATTTATGCAATTGCAAGACTGAGTAAATTTTATATGCATGAATCATGTGGTCAGTGTACGCCATGCCGTGAAGGTACGGGCTGGATGTGGCGCGTTATGATGCGTTTAGTAGAAGGCAGAGCAGAAAAACACGAAATTGATCAATTGCTTGATGTAACCAAACAGATCGAAGGTCATACAATTTGTGCGCTAGGTGATGCAGCGGCATGGCCAATTCAGGGGCTTATAAGACACTTCAGACCAGTAATTGAGCAAAGAATTGAAGAATATAGAAAAAGAGTAGCATAGAGGGTTAAAAGTTATGCCAAAAATTACAATAGATGGCAAAGAGATTGAAGTAGCAGCAGGTCTTACAGTTATTCAGGCTTGTGAAATTGCAGGTATTGAAATACCAAGATTCTGCTACCATGATAAATTATCGATTGCTGGTAACTGCCGTATGTGCTTAGTAGAAATGGAAAAAGCACCAAAACCAGTTGCATCTTGCGCAATGCCTGTAAATGATGGCATGGTAATAAAAACTGATACGCCTACAGTTAAGAAAGCTCGTGAAGGTGTAATGGAGTTTTTACTAATTAATCATCCGCTTGACTGCCCTATATGTGATCAAGGTGGTGAATGTGATTTGCAAGATCAAGCTATGGCATATGGTAAGTGCGGTAGCCGTTTCCACGAAAATAAACGTGCTGTAACAGATAAATATATGGGTCCTCTGATTAAAACCCATATGACAAGATGTATTCACTGTACCAGATGTATCAGGTTTATTGACCAGATTGCAGGTGTTCCAGACCTTGGTGCAACAGGCAGAGGCGAACATATGGAAGTTGGTACTTATGTTGAAAAAGCAGTTTCATCTGAAATATCAGGCAATATAATTGATTTATGTCCGGTTGGAGCGCTTACATCCAAGCCTTATGCATTCAAAGCAAGAAGCTGGGAACTTCGCAAAGTTGAATCTATTGATGTTTTAGATGCTGTTGGAAGCAACATTAGGGTAGATTACAGAGGTCTTGAAGTAATGCGTATTCTTCCAAGAATTAATGAAGAAATCAACGAAGAATGGATAAGCGATAAAACAAGATTTGCTTATGATGGTTTAAAATATCAAAGACTTGATAGACCAATGCTTAAAGAAAACAGTAAGTTTAAAGAAGCTTCATGGGAAGATGCATATGCTGCTGTAAAGAATTTGCTTAATACCCATAAGCCATCTGAAATTGGCTTTATTGCTGGTGATCTTGCAGATGGTGAGTCAATTTATCTCATGAAAAGAATCGCAGATGATCTAAATATTAAAAACATAGACGGTGTAAAAGGCTTAAAATATAAATTTAATAATAGATTCTCTTATTTGTTTAACACAACAATACAAGGCTTAGAAAAAGCTGATGTTGTTCTATTTGTTGGAAGCAATCCACGTTATGAAGCTTCAATGGTAGGTGCAAGATTACGCAAAACATATCGTAAAAATCATACATATTTCGCAAGTATTGGTAAAATTGACGATCAAACATATCCAGTTGAGCATTTAGGCGATAATGCAAATATTTTAAAGGATATTCTGGCAGGTGAGCACGAATTTGCTGAGAAATTACAAAACGCTAAAAACCCTGTAATTATTGTTGGTGAGGCTATTTTTGCAAGAGAAGATTCGTATTCAGTTCAAAAAGTCCTTTCTGATATTTGTGAGAAATTTAACATAAACCGTGATGATCATAAAGGTTATAACGTACTTCATAAAGCTGCAAGCAGAGTTGCTAGCCTTGACCTTGGGTTTGTGCCTGAAAACGGGATGAATGCATACCAAATGATTGAAGCGGCAAAATCTGGTGATATAAAAGTTTTATACCTATTAGGCGCAGATGAATTTGCTTTATCTGGTATTAGTGATAAATGTAAAATTATTTATCAGGGTCACCATGGCGATAATGGTGCTAAACATAGCCATGTAGTGTTACCAGGAAGCGCTTATACTGAGAAAAATGCAATATATTTAAATATGGAAGGACGAGTACAGCAAACAAAAATGGCTGTAGCGCCTTTAAATATGGCAAAACCTGATTACCAGATTTTATCTGAAGTCATTGAAAATATTGGCAGAATTACGGCTCCAAAAAATTTAAAAGAGTTACGTAGTGAAATTTATGCAAAACATCCACATTTTGCAAAAATAGATGAAATTTTATCTGAAAATTTTGTAGCTTTTGGTAGTGCAGGTGATATAAATAATTCTACCATAAATACAATTTGTGATAATTTCTTTATGACAGATCCAATATCGAGGTCATCAAGAACTATGGCGGAATGTGCAAAGCTGTTTAAAAACAAAGACGAAGAGGCTGCATAAATGTTAGAAAGTATCATATTACCTGTAGTTTTTATTATAGGAAAAATACTTTTAGTAATAGTACCTTTACTTGTGTGTGTTGCATACTTAACATATGCCGAGCGAAAGGTTATTGCGTCTATGCAAATGCGCAAAGGACCTAACGTTGTAGGACCTTTCGGATTATTACAGGCTTTTGCTGATGGTCTTAAGCTCATGCTTAAAGAGATTATACTTCCAACTCAGGCTAATAAAGTGATCTTTATGATTGCGCCTATAGTAACCTTTGTATTGGCTTTAATAGGCTGGGCAGTTGTGCCATTTAGCGAAAATGGTGCTATAGCAAATATAAACGTGGGCGTACTATATTTATTGGCAGTATCATCACTTGGTGTATACGGCATTATAATGTCAGGGTGGGCAAGTAATTCTAAATATGCGTTTTTAGGTGCTATCAGATCATCTGCACAGATGATTTCTTATGAAGTATCAATGGGGCTTGTAATTATTACAGTTCTTTTGTGTACTGGCACGCTAAACCTTACAGAAATAGTACTGGCTCAAAAGAATATGCCATGGTATTTTGAGTTGTTACTTCTTCCTATGTCAGTTGTATTTTTTATATCAATTCTTGCTGAAACAAACAGACTTCCATTTGATTTACCAGAAGCAGAAGCAGAGCTTGTTGCAGGTTATAACGTAGAGTATTCATCTATTCCATTTGCGCTTTTCTTTTTAGGGGAATATGCAAATATGATTCTAACAAGTGCTATGCTTGTGATACTATTTATGGGAGGCTGGCTTCCGCCATTTAATATTGAAGCTTTAAGCTTTATCCCAGGTTTTATCTGGTTTGTATCAAAAATTGCTTTTGTATTGTTCTGCTTTTTATGGGTAAGGGCAACTCTTCCACGTTACAGATATGATCAGCTTATGAGACTAGGCTGGAAAGTTTTCTTACCGCTAAGCCTAATATGGGTTGTGCTTGTTGCAAGCGTTGTGGTATATACAAATAATGTTTAGAAAAGGTTTGGAATGTTTAACAGGTATCTAAAATCATTTTTACTTTATGAGATTGTGGCAGGAATGGCGCTAACCTTAAAGTATATGTTCAAGCCAAAAGTTACAATTAATTACCCGTATGAAAAATCACCAATAAGCCCAAGATTTAGGGGTGAGCATGCTTTACGCAGATATCCTAATGGTGAAGAAAGATGTATTGCATGTAAGTTATGCGAGGCAATTTGCCCAGCACAGGCGATAACAATTGAAGCAGAGCAAAGAGAAGACGGAAGCCGTAGAACAACTCGTTATGATATAGACATGACAAAATGTATTTACTGTGGATTTTGTCAGGAAGCATGCCCAGTTGATGCAATTGTTGAAGGACCAAATTACGAATTTGCAACTGAAACCAGAGAAGAGCTGTTTTATAATAAAGAAAAGCTGCTCAGAAATGGTGCAATATGGGAACAACAAATTGCAGATAATATTAATAAAGAAGCAGAGTACAGGTAGATTATGGTAGATTTAATTGCAGGTCTCAGTTTTTATTTTTTCGCAAGCCTTATGGTGATATTCTCACTTATGGTAATTAGTCTTCGTAATCCCGTACATTCAGTTCTTTCATTAATAATGGTGTTTTTTAATGCAGCAGCGTTATTTGTATTAATATCAGCTGAATTTTTGGCTATGACTGTAGTGATAGTATATGTGGGCGCTGTAGCTGTATTGTTCTTATTCGTTGTAATGATGCTAGATATTAATATTGCTGAAATTAGAAAGGGTTTTTACAAAAATATATATTTTGCACTTTTTGTAGGAAGTGTATTATTTATAGACTTATTTGTAATGTTCAATAATTCATATACAAAAGTTATGGCGTCAAATTCATTTTATGTGCCGCATTTACCAAATTCAAAGTCGAATATTAGACAAATAGGTGATGTTCTCTACACAGAGTATTCGATACCTTTCCAATTATCAGGAATTATTTTGTTAGTAGCTATGATAGGATCAATTTTACTTACTTTAAGAACCAGAGAAAAAGTTAGAAAACAAGATATTAATAAACAATTATCTCGTACAAAAGAAGGTGGTTTAAAAATAGTAAAAATGGAAACAGGACAGGGAGCAAACTTTGGAAACTAGTTTAATTGCGGTATCTATTATAGATTACTTTATACTCTCAGCGATAATATTTACTATTGGCGTTGCTGGTATTTTTATAAACCGTAGGAATCTTATAGCAATATTGCTTTGCATCGAGCTTATTTTATTATCTGTAAATATTAATTTTATAGCTTCAGCTATGCAGAGAGACCAGTTAGAGGGTCAAATATTTGCAATCTTTATTTTAACAGTTGCGGCTGCTGAAGCTGCCATTGGGCTTGCTATACTTGTAATATACTATCGTAATAAAAATACAATTACGGTAGATAGCGCAAATCAGTTAAAGGGGTAGTTTATGATCGAAGCAATTGTACTTTTACCTTTATTTGGAGCAGCAATAGCTGGACTGTTTTGTAGGAATGTATCGCGTAATTTTGCGCAGTCTATAACAACAGCCGCTATATTTGTAGCATTAATTTGTGCATTACTTACATTTAAAACAGTAATTTTAGATAAGCAAATTCTTACTTCTACACTTTTTTCATGGATAAATATTCCAATGTTTAAAGTTAGCTGGACAGTAACTATTGATAGTTTAACTGCTGTAATGCTTATTGTAGTTACATCAGTTTCATTCTTAGTGCATTTATATTCAGTAGGGTATATGCATCACGACCCACACATCCAAAGGTTTATGGCGTATTTATCTTTATTTACATTTGCAATGCTTATGTTAGTTACTGCTGACAACTTATTACAGGTATTTTTCGGCTGGGAAGGCGTAGGTGTTTGCTCGTATTTATTAATTGGATTTTGGTATCATAAAGAGTCTGCTTATAAAGCCGCAATTAAAGCTTTTTTAGTTAACAGAGTCGGTGATCTTGCATTTATCATCGGGATTTCATGTATTTATTACTTATTTGGTTCTATTAATTTCAGCGAAATATTTACTCAAATTCCAAATAAATTAGATTCTACTTTTATGGTCTTTGGATATGCATTTAATGCAATAGATTTTATTTGCTTAATGCTTTTCTTAGGGGCAATGGGTAAATCAGCGCAATTGGGTTTACATACTTGGCTCCCTGATGCAATGGAAGGACCAACACCTGTTTCTGCTCTTATTCACGCTGCAACAATGGTAACAGCCGGTGTTTTCTTAGTTGCGAGATTCTCCCCGATGTTTGAATATTCAGCAGATGTTAGAAGCTTTATAGTAATCATAGGAAGTTTAACAGCAATGTTCGCCGCAATTGTTGCAATGACACAAACTGATATTAAGAAAATAATCGCATATTCTACCTGTAGTCAGTTAGGTTATATGTTTGTAGCATGTGGTTTATCTGCATATCCTGTGGCAATTTTTCATTTAGCAACACATGCATTCTTCAAGGCGCTTTTATTCTTAAGCGCAGGTAGCGTAATACATGCAATGAGTGATGAACAAAATATCTTTAACATGGGTAATTTGTGGAAAAAAATTCCTGTAACATATGCTATGTTCTGGATTGGATCAATTGCTATCGCAGGATTCCCACCACTTGCAGGCTACTATTCCAAAGATGCAATTATTGAATCTGCGTTTATGAGCCATGGTGATATTGCTAAATTTGCTTATTTTGCAACTGTATTTGCAGCTTTCCTAACTACATTCTATTCGTGGAGGCTGTTATTTAATGTATTCCATGGTAAGGCTAATTACAATGATGAAGTAGCATCGCATGTTCATGAATCGCCTCTGGTAATGCTTGTGCCTTTATTTGTCTTGGCATTTGGCGCGGTGTTTTCAGGATACTATGGTGCAGAAATTTTAGGAATTATTCATGAAAATTTAGCATTCTGGAATGGTGCGATTAAAGTTCAGGAAGCTCATAATATTCTAAGTGAAATTCATCATACTCCTCAAATAATCAAAATCTTACCATTAATACTTGGTGTTATTGCGATAATTTCAGCTTTTGCAGTATATATACTGATCCCAAATATGAAAGACACTATGAAAAAATATTTGAAGCCAGTTTATAAGCTTTCATTTAATAAATTTTATTTTGATGAAATTTACCATAAAGCGTTTGTTGAGCCGTTTACAAAAATTGCTCAAAAAATATGGCAGTTATTTGATATTAAAATTGTAGATGGCTTTGGTCCTAACGGTTTTGCATCGGCTACAAAGCAAATTGCTTATAAAGTTTCAAAAGCTCAAACTGGACTCATATATCACTATGCATTTGTGATGTTCATTGGTTTGCTTGGTTTATTAACATATTATATTTTCTGGTAGAAATATGACAAAGTTACCATATTTAAGTATTTTAATATTTATACCGCTTATCGCAGGTTTACTAATATTATTAATGTTTCAAAATAATGATGAAAAAAGCCAAAAGCAAATTAGAAACTTTAGTTTAATTTCAACACTTGCTACATTCATAGTTTCATTAATCATTTCCTATTCTTTTTTCGTAAACCCTGCTGTATTTTCAAGCTTAGAAAATTACTCAAGCTTTGCATTTGTAGAAGATTATGGCTATGGTCTGCCAGTGCTTGGGGTTGATGGCTTAGCATTGTCTCTCATTATGTTAACTACATCTCTAATGCCGATTTGTATACTGGCAAGTGGTGCAGTAAAACAAAGATTAAAGCTATATATGGCAAGTTTTTTGTTTTTAGAGGCGATTGTTATAGGTATATTTACCTCAATGAATGCTATATTATTTTATATCATGTTTGAAGCATCTCTAATACCTATGTTTATGATCATTGGTATATGGGGGGGAGATAACAGAATTTACGCAGCGATGAAATTCTTCCTGTATACATTTTTGGGATCGGTCTTATTATTAGTAGCAATTTTATATTTAAACAATCAATTTTCAACATTCGATATAGTATCACTTCAGATGCTTACGCCAAGCCTATCACTAACAATACAGAAATATTTATGGCTAGCACTCTTTGCATCATTTGCTGTGAAAATCCCAATGTTTCCTTTTCATACTTGGCTGCCAGATGCGCACGTACAAGCGCCTACAGCAGGTTCTGTAATATTAGCGGGTGTTTTACTTAAGCTAGGTGGCTACGGCTTTTTAAGGTTCTCTATACCAATGCTACCTGAGGCGTCAGTATATTTTACCGATTTTATAGTAGTGCTAAGTATTATTGCCATTATTTATGCGTCCATAGTTGCTTTTGCCCAAAAAGATATGAAGAAAATGATAGCATATTCATCTATTGCTCATATGGGATATGTTACTATCGGTATGTTCATAGGATTAAAGTATGGTGCTAAAACCCATAATATAGTTAATTTTGAAGGTATGAATATTGCAGCAACTAACTATGCTGGATATTACGGATCAATATTCCAAATGATAAGCCATGGCTTTGTATCTGCGGCACTTTTCTTAATAGTTGGCAGCTTATATGACAGGCTTCATACAAAAGAAATTGCTGCATATGGCGGCGTTGCAAGTAAAATGCCAGTTTTAAGTGCATTCTTTATGATATTTATGCTTTCCTCAGTAGGACTTCCAGGAACTAGCGGATTTGTTGGTGAATTTTTGGTAATGCTGGGTGTAATTTCAGTTCATAAAACTTTCGGCATTTTAACTGCATTAGGTGTAGTTTTAGGCGCAATATACATGCTTGTATTATATGCAAAAGTAATGTTTGGAAAAATTACAAATCCTGAAATTGAGCATTTTAAAGACGCAACTGTTTTAGAGAGAGTATATTATATTCCGCTTGCGTTTATTACCTTATTAATTGGTGTTTATCCTGACATTGTGAATAGATTTATTACGCAATCTATAGGAAATTATGCCAAATTGTTTTTATCGGAGTAGTCTATAATGCTAGAAGCATCAGGTTTATTACATATATTTTCATCATCTATTGCCCCTGATTTTTACGTAGGACTATTAGGAGTTATAGTACTTATGATTGGTGTGTTTAAGGGTGAAAAAACCTTTAAACCATTATGTTTAGGCAGTGCAGCTTTTTTAGTAGGTATCATTCCTTTGCTTAATATATCAAATAATTTCGATATGCAGGTATTATATACTGATTTTACTGCTGTTATGCGCTCTATTTTGATATTGTTTACAGCGGTGATTCTAGTGTTAATGGCATCTAACAAAGATGCTAAATCTTACTATACATTTGAGCTGGTTCCACTAGTTATCTTTTCATTACTCGGTGCTATGATGATGCTTTCATCTGCGACTTTTATAAGTTTATATGTCGCAGTAGAGCTTCAGGCATTAAGTTTATATGTTCTAGCTGCATCAAACCGCGATAATGCGTTATCATCTGAGGCAGGTCTTAAATACTTCGTTCTTAGTGCAATTGCATCAGGATTAATGCTATATGGAATGTCTCTAGTATATGCATTCACAGGGACTATTAGTTTTGAAACATTAAAGGCATCTATTGGCAATGAATATATTGACCTTTCAAGTTTACCATCTGCTATTACAGTTGGGATTGTTATGATATTAATAGGTTTTTTCTTTAAATTATCTTTAGCTCCATTTCACATGTGGACACCAGATGTATATGAAGGATCACCAACTATATTTACTGCATTTTTTGCGTCGGTGCCTAAAATCGCGGCAATTGGCTTATTAGTTAAAATATTTGATGCATATTTAATCAAATGGTTACCAAGCATGCAAGGCATATTCATTCTGGTAGCTGTAATTTCAATGTTTGTTGGGGCATTTGGTGCTATTAAACAAACTAAAATCAAAAGAATTATGGCATACAGCTCTATCAGTAATATGGGTTTTTTAATTCTGGCGCTTACTAATCCTGCAACTATGAAGCTTGTTACAGAGATTTATGTTATAATTTATGGTGTAACAGTAATAGGTGCATTTGCTGTATTTACTGCTATTGAGAAGTTTTACGCTTTTGAAAGTATAGATGATTTATCAGGTCTTTCAAAAACATCACCATATGCAGCCCTCATTATTGCTATTATGATGTTTTCACTCGCAGGAATCCCGCCACTTGCAGGATTTTTTGCTAAATTTGTAATACTTGAGTCATTAGTTGCATCAAATCATATTATCATTGCAGTACTTGCTGTAATTTCTTCGGTAATTTCAGCTTATTACTATTTAAATATCGTAAAGGTAATGTACTTTGATGAAGTTAAAGGCATGTTACAACTGCGCATGAGTATGGACAATATGATAGTGGCTGCATTTGCTGGAATATATAACATTGTTTATATTCTATTTCATAGTAGTGCTATAAGCTATTTTTCAGCTTTAAATGTACTGAGTTTATCGAAATAACCTTAAAAGATTATCCCCTGGGAGATATTAATGACCTGGCAGAATGAGTTTACACCGCTTTTATACGACGTAATTGATAGTACAAATGCAGAAGCAATACGTATAGCAAAAAGGGGCGCTCTGGGAAATTTTTTAATTTGGGGGGGCGTACAGACAGCAGGTAAGGGCAAGTATGGCAGGGTTTGGCACTCAGAACCTGGGAATTTGCACATATCACTTCTATTAAATCAAAAATACCAAATATATAAAGCAAGTCAGCTTGTTTATGTTGCGTCAATTGCACTTGTAAATGCTCTTAATGAAATGAAACAAAAGCTTTTTGATAATTCTCATAATAAGTTTTATATAAAATGGCCTAACGATATTATTTTAAATCATAAGAAATGTGCAGGCATTTTGCTGGAAAGCCAAATTTCATCAACTGACAACAACTGTGATTTTGTAGTTATAGGGATTGGCGTTAATACGAAAATTTGTCCTCAGCATAGTGACGCTAATTTTGCTCCTACATCTCTTTTTGAAAATGAGGTTTTCATAGATAATAATGAACTTATAGATAAGTTTATGTCTAACTTTATGAAAATATATGATATGTGGTTTAAAAATAACTTTGAATATATTCAATCACAATGGCAAAATAACGCATTTATGATGAATGAAAAAATTAAGGTTTCCACAAGGAATAATATTATTACAGGTATTTTAAAAGGTTTGAATGAGGACGGGCTTTTAATTATTACTTCAGATGAGGGCGAAGACATTTCAATTTCAACAGGCGAAGTGTTTTTGCCTGATAATTTATAAATTATATTGAGATTTAAGCATAAAAACCTTATTTTATACCTAAAATCTTTTAGGAACATTCAAAATGTCGATGCTTGCAAATAAAAAGTCGAATTTTACCGATAATAACCCAATACTTGAAATTTCAAGATTATCAAAGCGTTTTGATGGTCAGGTGACGCCTACATTAGATGATATCAATCTAACAATATATGAAGGCGAATTCTTTGCATTACTGGGTCCTTCAGGCTGTGGTAAAACAACGCTTATGAGAATGATAGGCGGTTTTGATAATCCCGACGTTGGCATTATTAGAATTGACGATAAAGACATCACAAATTCCCCTGCTAGTAAAAGACCTGTAAATATGATGTTTCAGTCTTATGCACTATTTCCTCATATGAATGTTTTTGAAAATATTGCATTTGGTTTAAGGCAGGAAGGTTTAGACCAAAAGACAATAGATGAAAGGGTAGATAACGTTCTTGAAATAGTTAAAATGAAGGATTTTAAGTCACGTAGCATTGAAGACTTATCAGGTGGTCAGCAGCAGCGTGTGGCGCTTGCTAGGTGCATTGCAAAACGTCCTAAGATTATTATGCTAGATGAGCCACTAGGTGCGCTTGATCTTAAAACAAAAGAGCATACGCAGTTTGAACTGATGAATATTCAGCATATGCTTGGCATTACATTTATTATGGTGACTCATAATCAGCAGGAAGCTATGGCTATGGCAAACCGTATGGCGATTATGGATAAGGGAAGAATCCTGCAAATTGGTACGCCTCAGGAAATTTATGATTATCCTAATAGTTTATTTGTTGCAGACTTTATTGGGACAATAAATATGTTTGAGGCTTTTGTTGAAGAAGTTGACGACCATGAAGATTATTCGATTGTAAGGCTTATTGAGTTTAATGATTTAAGGGTTAAAATTAGCCTTCAAAACAGGTTTCAGGCAGGAACAAATGTATATATCGGTATCAGACCTGAAGAGTTTATAATTTCCAAAGATCAGGCATTAGCTGATGAGAATTTTTTTAAAGCAAAAGTGCTGGATATAAGTTTCTTAGGTGATCAACTGATATATCAGGCAGAGACAGCACATGGCAAAGTTATAACAGCTACAACGCCAACAGCCGCAGGTTCCCGCCAGCAGGATATTAAAATAGACGATGAAATTTTCTTAGGATGGCATGATACAGATGGTACAATGCTGATAAGGTAGATTTCTAAAAAACTATTGAAGTATCTATTTTATATACTTATTCATCACTTCAAGCAGAACCTGTTTTTTAACTGGTTTTGAAGTATAGTCGTCCATTCCAGCGTCCAGACATTTTTCTTTATCACCTTTCATGGCATTAGCAGTAACGGCAATAATTATGTTTCGTTTTTTAATTTCACTACTTGCTTCCATTTTTCTTATAGCTTTGGTTGCTGCATATCCATCCATTTCAGGCATTTGACAATCCATAAGTATAAGATCGTACATATTTTCTTTGACCATATCTATTGCTATTTTGCCATTTTCGGCAGTACTTATAACGGCTCCGGTATTTTTAAGTACCGCTAGAATAAAATCTCGGTTTACTGGATTATCTTCAACAACTAATAACTTTTTATCTTTAAATATACCGTTTTGTTGAATTTCGGTATTTTTCTTAATTCCGCCCTGTAAGTCTACGGGTAGTTTTAAATTTATCCAAAATTTAGACCCTTTGCCTTCTATGCTTTCAAGTCCTATGTTACCGCCCATCATTTCTATAAGCTGCTTACATATTGCAAGACCAAGACCAGCTCCGCCATATTTACGTGTGGTGCTGCTATCTGCCTGAGAAAACTTTTGGAATAACTTCGATTGAGAGTTTAAAGGAATGCCAACGCCTGTATCTTCTACTATTATAAGTAACTTTTTAAACAGGTTGTTGTCATCTGGGACTTCTTTAATAATCAATGAAATATAGCCTTGATCCGTAAATTTAATTGCGTTATTCATTAGATTATTAATAATTTGCTTAAGTCTCAGTGGATCCCCTATAAAATATTTTGGCAAACTGTTATCAAAATTGACTTTAATATCAATATTCTTCTCTCTTGCTTTAGCTGATAATAAATTAACCAAGTCACTGATTATTTCATATAAATCAAATGAAATATTTTCTAAGTTTAGTTTACCAGATTCAATTCTTGAAATATCAAGTATATCATTAATTATATTAAGCAAAACCTCAGACGATTTTTTTACAGTATCAAGATAACTTGTTTGCACAGGATCTAATTTTGTTTCCGATAGCAACTCAGTCATTCCCATAATGCCATTCATAGGGGTTCTAATTTCATGACTCACTGTTGCTACAAATTCAGATTTTAATATGTTAGCTCTTTCTGCAAGCTCCCTTGCTGCCTCCAGTTCTATATTTTTCATCTCTAAAGCTTTGGATGCTTTGACAACTTTTAGCTCAGCATTTTTACGTTCTGTAATATCACGTATACTACTTACAAACATTTTATTGCCATGTATTTCAAAATCATTTACCCCAAGCTCCATAGGAAATATCTGACCATTTTTTCGCCTGCCAGAAGTTTCTCTGCCAACTCCTATAATTTTAGCTTTTTTGGTTGTAATATAATTTTCTATATACTGATCATGCTCAGTTTTATAAGGCTCTGGCATTAGGATTTTAATATTCTGACCTATTACTTCATCAGCGGTGTAGCCAAATATTCTTTCTGCAGCTGGGTTGTAAGTCTTTACTATTCCTTTGCTATCAATAGTAATAATACCGTCTACAACAGTGGTTAGTACTGCATTAGTATGAGTAAGACTATCATTAAGTGAGTCAGTTTTTTCTTTAACCAGGTTCTGTACTTTAATATTTTTGGATAGCAATATGTAAATAAGTACACCACCTAAAAAGCTTAATATAATACCACCAGATAAAATAATAATTGTTTCGTAATTTCTTATTTGGGAGTCAAATTTTGGTGTGCTTTGCCAGACTAGATGCCATTTTCGTTGTTTAACTTCAATTGTTTTTGTTATTTTAAGCTTGGAATCATATTTGTTATCCTGATTCATAGATGTATAAATTATACTATCATTATTTATTTCTTCGCCATCGTATACAGTGAAGTCAAAATATTCGCCCTGATTTGATGTAAGGCTTTTCATAAAGTTTTTACCAACAAATGGAGCATATATCCAGCCCTTGAATGAATTCACTCTTTCATCTTCGTTTTTTAAGGATACGCCTGATTTATACATAGGTAAGAATAGTAAGAAACCGGGGCTTTTTGTTTGATCTTGTACCAAGAGAACTTTTCGAGTTACAGCAGCTACTCCTGAATTCCTAGATAAATATGCAGCTTCTCTTCTATGCTCTTCAAATGCAACATTAAGTCCAACAGCTGGTTTATTAATTTCAATCGGCTCAATATAAGTTATAACAAATAATTCGGGTCTTGGTGTTTCAGGGTGAATTTTGAACTCAATATCCTTCCTCTTTTTCATTTCTTTCAAATATTCATCTTTATCTCTCATGTGAATATCAGCAATATAACCTATACCGTTGATACCAGGGTAAGCATTTCTGACATCAAGTGATGCTACAAATTTTCGCCATTCTTCACTATCAACTTCTCTATTTGTATGAAACAGAGCTGCTCCACTTATTAAAGCTTTTTCATAAGAATCAATACGATAAAGTAATGCTGCCTCGCTTTCTTTTACCATAGCCTCAAAATGTATAATATTTTTGTCGTTTATAGAATGACTAGCCCTTTCCCAAATAAGATAGGTGACTAACATTGAAATTAAAGTAAAGGCTAAAGCTGGTATGAGTGATTTGCACTCAAACATTTTGCATGGTTTAAAATTTGATAGTACAAATTTCTCCTTATCCATGCATTTCTCCTAATGGATGATTATAATTAACTTATATTATTCAATAATTGTAAATTAATTAACTTTTCTATGCAAGTCAGAGATGTATGTATAGATCTTTTTTTTCGTGTATAACAGGCGATTAATAATCTAATTAGTTGATTATTATAGAAAACCCATAATTTTCTTAACGTCATTAACAAAAGGAATGGTATCTGATAAAGCCTTATTCTTCCCTTTAGCTAAAATAGAGAGTATGTAATCTTCATTTTTACGGTAATCAATCATTTTCTGCCTAATAGGACTCATATGTTCAATAATTATCTCAGATAAAGCTGTTTTTAAACTTGAAAAGCCCTGACCCTCAAACTTTTGAGCAACTGTAAGCTTTTCTTCGTTAGCGAACGCGGCATAAATATTAAGCATATTATTAAGCTCTGGTCTTAACTCAAGATTTTCAGATGATATTACATCGCTATCAGACTTTGCCCTCATAATTTTTTGGCGGATGGTATCTGCATCATCATCTAAATTTATTCTTGATGCTTCAGAAATATCTGATTTACTCATCTTTTTTGAGCCGTCTCTAAGGCTCATAACTCTGGTAGCAGCCCCCATTATTAATGGCTCAGGTAAATTGAATATATCTGTAGAGTATTTGCTATTAAAGCTTTGGGCGATATCACGTGTAAGCTCAATATGCTGCTTCTGATCATCACCCACAGGTACATGAGTAGGACGATATAATAAAATATCAGCAGCCATAAGTACTGGATAACTATATAATCCTAAATAAGCCTGATCCTTATTTTTACCAGTTTTATCCTTAAACTGGGTCATACGGTTAAGCCAGCCGATTCTAGCAACGCATGAGAAAATCCATGCAAGTTCTGCATGAGTATAAACTTGAGACTGAGCAAAAATCGTTGTTTTTTCAGGATTTATTCCAGAAGCCAAGTAGCTTATTGCGATATCTATAATATTCTGGCGTAATTTGGTAGGGTCTTGATCTACAGTAATAGCATGTAAATCAGCTAGGAAAAGATATATTTCTTCGGATTCTTCCTGAATAGATACCCAGTTTTTAATTGCGCCTAAATAGTTCCCTATATGTAGTCCGCCACTAGTATTTATTCCAGAAAGAATCCTTTTTTTCACTATTGTTTAGCCTCCTCAGGCACATTAACTAACTCGCCACCAAGTTTTTTAATCATTTCAACGATATCATTGTATGCTTTTGTTATTTCATTATCAGAATAACCGCTAACAATAAGAGTTGTACCTCTTTTACCGTCAAAAGCAAATGGATAGCTTCCGATTTCAACTTCTTTATTATTCTCTTGAATGTTTTCTAAATCAAGAGCAAAAAGACCTTCGGTAAGGAAAGTAGTAACTGACTGTGACTTCATTACTTCACCGCCCTTAAGCTTGCCTTTTAATGTACTGAACATTGATTGCATAATTCTTGGAACACCAGCCATAACGTGGATGTTTTCAAGAATAAAGCCAGGAGCATGTGACATCGGGTTTTCGATAAGCTCACAATTTTCAGGAATGTAAGCCATTCTAATTCTAGCTTCGTTAATTTCTTCTTCTTTATATAACAGCCTTAAACACTCGAGAGCGCATTGATCTAAAAGTAATTTACGACCAAAAGCTTTAGCAATTGACGCAGATGTAATGTCATCATGTGTAGGGCCAATACCACCTGTTGTAAATACATAGTCATATTTTTTGCTCATAGCTAGCACTGTGTCCATGATTTCAGACTCAATATCCATAATCATTCTCACTTCGCTTACTCTGATACCTAAATTATTAAGTTCTGTAGAAAGGAATTGTACGTTTTTATCAGCAGTTTTACCAGAAAGGATCTCATTACCAATAATAACAATCGCTGCTCTTACTGTTTTTTGCATTTTACATACCTTAAATTTTATATTATATGTAGAAAATAAGTATTACGCCGCGAATTGTAGTAAATTTTTTAGAAAAAACAAGAGAAATTATGAGTATCACGATACATAAGCCACAAGACTTTGAAAATATGAGAAAAGCTGGAAGGTTGGCAGCCGAAGTTTTAGACATGATTGGCGAGTATGTGGACGTTGGCGTGACTACAAATTATCTTAACGATTTGTGCCATAAAATGATAATTGAAAATGGCGCGATTCCTGCGCCTCTTGGTTACAGGGGATACCCCAAATCTATTTGTACATCTGTAAATCATGTGGTTTGCCATGGTATTCCTGATGATAAAGAACTAAAGGATGGTGACATTCTTAACATCGACGTTACCGTAATAGTAGATGGCTGGTATGGTGATACTAGCCGCATGTACTTTGCGGGCAAACCTAAAGTGCTTCCTAAAAGGCTTACTCAGGTTACCTATGATGCTATGATGAGGGGCATTGAACAAGTAAAACCTGGTGCTACACTTGGTGATATTGGGCATGCTATACAGTCTTATGCCGAAAGTCACAATTTCTCGGTAGTTAGGGATTATTGCGGGCATGGTATTGGGCAAATTTTCCACGGTGACCCTAATATTCTGCATTATGGTAAGCCTGGACAGGGATTGGTGCTGGAAGAAGGTATGTTTTTTACAGTAGAGCCAATGATTAACGCTGGTAAATACGAGACATTACTGGATGCTAAGGACGGCTGGACTGTAAGAACCAGAGATAAATCACTCTCTGCACAGTTTGAGCATACAATTGCCGTAACCAGTAATGGTTTTGAGATTTTCACAAGTTCGCCTAAAGGGCTAAACTTCCCAGAATAAATTTCTATATAAATCAGTATCTTGGCTTTTTGCTTGTTGTTAAAGGTTAAAAACCTATTGATAATATATTAATTTTTGATTACATATAGGTCAAAATTATTATTAATTAGATTATATGCAAGATAAAACATTTACCGACCTACCTGCTGAAACATTAAATGAAATATCATCTTATTTAAACCTAGAAGATATGATCAAATTCAAATCTGTTAATAGGTTTAATAGAGGCTGGGTGAAAAAGTTTAATGGGAAATTAAGAATTAAATCAAGTAATGATTTAAAAAATATTACCATATTTCTTAGTCAATTACAGCTTCTAAAATATGTTTCAAAAATTACTATTGACTTCAGCTACAAAAATGGTACCCGTGAATATGAAAGATTTAATAAAAATTGCTTAGAAAAATTTCCTAATGTAAGGGAAATTTGTGTTTCAAGTAGTGATCAAAATGATTTGAGATATAGTAATTTACATGAAATTATTATCCCTAATTCAGTTAAGAAAATTTTCATACCTTTTATAACCTAAATTCTAGAATCTAATGCAACAGCTGATATGTAAAAAAGGTAAGGAAGTGGTGTTGAGTAAAAGAAGGATTGGAATATGAGGAAGGAGAAGGATAGAGTGCAGCACTTGAACAAAAGAGCTGC
>Ga0209960_1000960_pt1 | contig 46865 bp, 35 predicted proteins | sample ThiBiot_500_plan_2_FD_183947 | JGI IMG/M metagenome (GOLD analysis project Ga0209960, IMG submission 183947) | Wastewater bioreactor microbial communities from Cape Town, South Africa - Thiocy_expt_500_plan (SPAdes) | ecosystem: Engineered > Bioreactor > Thiocyanate-remediating >... | reverse complement strand
ATTGAAAAAACATATTGGGCAGACAAGGCTACAACAACAGTATTTAACGGTGAATTATTTGCTGGTTTGCAAAAATCACTGACACCTACAATGCAATGGCAATTAGGTCTTGCGGTAGCAGCAACCAGCAATGCAAACCTTAATGGTACAATCTGGGATGATGCCGACCCACAGTTTGAAAATTATACCTATGAATATCAGTTACAACACACACATATTGCTGCAAAAGGTAAATTATTGGCTGATATGGGTTATTGGGTGCTCCCATGGGTTAGTGCAAGCGTTGGTGTTGGTTTTAATACCGCCTATTCGTTCAGCAATACCCCACTAATATTTGAAGCAATCCGCAATCCTGACTTTACTTCACACACCGCGACTTCTTTTACTTACACAGTTGGCGCGGGTGTGCAAAAAGCGATAAATGCGAACTGGCAAGTGGGTGTTGGGTATGAATTTGCTGATTGGGGAAGAAGCCGTTTAGGCCGCGCACCCGGACAAGTTTTAGGTTCCGGATTATCTTTAGATCATCTTTACACCAATGGCTTGATGTTTAATTTGACGTACTTGGCATAATTTGGCCGAACAGGCTTTTAATAAAGCAATATCAGCACAATACCTAAATCAATAGAGCTTATTAACGGCTCAATTATTGACCACGTGCCGCGGCTCGTCCGCGGTATCCATAGTTGCTATAAATTTTTCAACAGTCCTGAATTGCTCGAATATATTGTATCTGTAAAGAGTAATTACGCCTTCTCGTGATAACATGCATGATTTCTAGCAAATTCATTAAAAATTACCCGCGTAATTTCAGCAACGGCTCGATCATTGGGTTTTGCTTCTTTTTGCTCGCTTTTTGTAAAAATAGATAATATAACAGGCTTGCAGGCAGGAGACCAAGCGATACCTATATCATTTGCTACGCCAAAGCTCCCACTCCCTGTTTTATCCGCAACTGCCCAACCTAGAGGCACTCCGGCACGTATACGTTGGTAGCCAGTGGTATTATTTCTCATCCATCGGAGCAATAGCGCTTTGTTGTGAGGATCTAATAATGATCCAAGAAGGATTTTTTGGATACTTTTAGCCATTTCCTGCGGTGTTGTGGTATCAACCTTTTTACGTGCATCAGAATTTAAATCTGCTTCATAGTGCGTGATATTGAATGAAGAGTTTCCGATGCTGTGGGCAAATGTATTAATGGCTTGTAATCCGCCCAAAGAGAGCATGATTTTATTTATCGCAGTATTATCACTATAACTAACCGCACCTTCAGCTAATTTTTTTAGACTGACTTGTTGGTTTAAATATTTTCCCGAGATTGGATGCCAATACACCAAATCCTGCGGATGAATTGAAATTTTCTTATTTAATAAAGGTTGCTGCATATTTGCTACAAGCAGGGCAGCCACCCCGATAAATTTACAGGTGCTCTGAAACGAAAATTGTTCGTGTTCATTATGAGCGATTACCCGTTCATTATTGGTATCAACTGCGTAGATTCCGGCTTTGATATGATACTTTTGTTCGATTAAATGCAATTTAGAACGTGTGGTTGGTCGTAAAGTCTCATGAGCATAAGCATTATGCATGAGTATTAAGAGCATAAATATTCGGATAAAATGGCGCATAAGGTTCACTGGTTCTTAGGGTAAAACAATTTTAATGTAAAAAAGTAAGTTACGAAATCAATATTAGCTCCGGAGCCCTTTAATTATGGATGTATATACTATAATCAATATAGGGTTTATGAGGTTTCAATAAATGAAAACGTACCAATTTTTTGTAGACCTGCTTATCACCTGGCTTGCGGTCTATGGCAGCATGTTAAGTCTGTATTTTATTACGGGATGGACGGTTGAAAAAATCGTGGTGGGCCATCCTGAATTGAAAATTCAAAAAGGCAAAGATGTTCGACGCGAAGATGAGCTTGTCGATATCAGGCAAAGCGTCATTGCCCTCCTTTCGGTAAGCTTCATGATTGCCTTGGGATATACTTTATATCGTTATGGCTTTACTTTATTCAAACCCCAACACTATTCGTGGTGGCAGATGCTTATTATCTATCCACTGTATTGGGTTTTGTCTTTGATTATATACGATACCTGGTTCTATTGGGTTCACCGACTCCTGCATGTGCAACCACTGTTTAAATATGTACATGCTTGGCATCATCGTAAAAGTTTAAGAACAATTTCCGTGTGGTCAAATAATAGCGATTCTGTGTGGGATAATTTAATTCTGCAAATGTACTGGTTCTATGCCTTCATCCTGCTTCCTTTTCCACCCATCGTGATTTTTGCTCATAAACTCTATGATCATATCACTGGCCTACTCGGGCATTCAGGATACGAGATTAGTGGTAGTTTACCTTTGAAGTACAAATTTATTGTGGCGGTTGTACATCATGACCAGCATCATAGCGGGGTTAAGTATAATTTTGCGACTCATTTTACTTGGTGGGATAGACTGATTGGTACGTTACACCCCGAATACGATAAGCAAAATGAATCCTTTAAACGCTAAAGCCGTTTAAATTTCTGATGATGTGCTCCATAATCTCTTGATCCACTTCTTTGCGAAAATATGTTTCCAAATGAATGATTAGACCTTCATCTTCGGTGCTATCAATATTAATGGAGACAAAGTTTTGCGGATTATGATACAGGGGATAAAAATAAGGCTTAAACGTTAATGCCTCTGTATTTTCCACGTCCTTATTTTTTTTAAGCGTGATTGCGTGACGAAAATTAAAGCTTAATAAAGGAAAATCCTTTTTTTTGTTGGCAAAAAACTCATAACAGATTAAACCTGCGTAACAGTCAGCCGTGGCTTTGCTTAAACGAGTGTATTTGGACATGCAGGTCAGGCCACGGATTATACCGCTAATTAAAGAGGCGCTGAATGGGTATTTATTGAAAAATAACCATCCCAAGCCTGCGCCATAAGGTAAATTCGAATAATTGAGAGAATCGCGATTATTTTGACTTACCCCCTTTGTGATGGCCATTAAGTCATCCTGGGTGCACCTAAGCGCAAAAGCGCGTTCATTTAAACATGGACCAACGGTTTGATTGTATTGTGGATAATAATAAGGCTGGCTTATTAACTGAATCAGGAAATCCTGATTAACACAAAAAGACTTGAACGCTTTTAATGTGGCACTGATAATGAGCTCATCCAGGGTAAATTCATACTTCTGGGCGAAGGCTTTAAGCGAGGAGACTTGTTGTGGGTTTAGTTCATAGAGTATCCGTTTTTTAACGGAGGTCTTTAAATCGATAATATCGGTGCGAATTTGACATGGACTAAATGAAGTATAGGAGGTGGCCACATGTTGTTGGAGAAAGGGGGCAAGATGAGTAAAATAACGCCTCTCATTTAAAAGATAATCACGATAGGGCAAAAATTCTTTAGCTGCATCATCATGATATCTCTCTTTAATAATTTCCCAAATTAAGGATTTAGTTTTAGCATCAATGCATTTATGGGTAATCACTAAATGCAATAAGGCTTCATTATCTGATATTTTAACCAGACAAGGATAAACATTTTGTTTCAGTTTGCGAAGATCTAGGTGTTCGAGTTTGTGATTAATCTCATCAAGTTGCTGTTCTTGTGGTTTAGAGGAATCCAGTTCGATAATATGGATCTCAGTATTTTTCTGAGGTAAACGATGTGCATAGGGAAGCCATTGGCTTACATGAAAACTGAATATATCGAATTGTTTGAGCACGTAATCCAGTACTTGTTGTAATTTTTCTAGATTTAGTTTTCCGTAAAGAAAAGTCGATGTTATTTCATGTTTTGAATAGCCAGAGGTTAGTTCAATACTCCAAAATATTCGTTGAGCATTGCCTAAGGGAAGATAATCTTCATTATTAAAGAGCTCTGCGCTTTCTTGTTGTTCTCTGAGCAATTGCTTAAGCTCTGAGAATTGTTCTGGTGAACAGTATTGTTTGCATTCGGCCATACAGCGTGGCCGCAGAGCCTCGGGTAAAGCAAGAATTCGCTGCGTGAGAAAGCCAAGGCGCTGTCTGGCCTTAATTGGATCCATCTTCTTTGAATCTCCGTGAAAGATTGTGATTCAAAACCTCGGTACACTGAGAAAGAGTGGTCGAGTGTTCGATTTTGCTGAGTAAAAAATTATTATCGACCAATTCCTGCATTGCTTTTTGCATCGCAAATTGTGCGGTGAAAAGACAGGGAGTGCTGAAAATTGCAATGCCAACCCCGCATTCCTGCAATTCAGTTAAATCATGAGGACTTGATTTTCCTCCGGTTATTTGATTGTATGCAATTTTATTGTCTTGACGGAATTCATGAAGGACTTCAAAGGAGCACAACTGCTCCACAGACATTCCGTCCACCAGAAAACAATCGACCGGGAATTGTTTGATTTTGTTCACCCGCTCGAGGATATCCTTCATTTCGCTGGCATCGGTGCGGGCCACAACAAAAAGATCCTGGCTGACGTTCATTACTGCTTCAAGCTTTTGCACATAAGCCTCTGCAGAGACGAGATTTTTATCGTTATAATGACCACAACGTCTCGGTCTTGCCTGGTCTTCAAGAATAATTCCTGACGCACCAGCATCGAGTAAACAGGTCGTAATCATCTTCGCATTATGGATATCGACGAAACCATCATCGATATCAACTAAAATATGCGTATCGGGTAGAATGTTTCTTATACGGATTACATAGTTTAATAAGTCAGTCCAGGTATTGAAGCCAATATCCGGAAGACCATAATGGCTTGCAGCAAATCCAAAACCACTTACGAACAAACAATTGTGGTAGTTCGCGACAATCGATGCTGAAAAAACATCGTAAATCCCAACAAAAGGCAAAATGCGCTTTTCTTCTTTCACCGCCCTAAGTTTTTCACCGTAACACGAGGCCATAAACAGTTCTCCCTTATCTACTTCAAATATAGAACAGTTTTTAAATTTATAAGACTAAATTTATTTTTTTTATGCAAAATATGGCCTATATTTTAGCAATATAAGCCAAGCGTATTGAATGACAATGAAGGACTTAGTTCGTGTGAAATATGTTGCCTAATGAGCTGTTTACAGTAAATAAGAAGAGTTTTGACCATTTGGTGGCCCTTGAAGGGGAACACAAAATAAGCTATCAAGAGTTGTCTGTATTGACAGAGTTTATGCTCTCTAAAATTTCGGCGCTCATTACTCAAAAAAAACAACCCTATGTGCTGTTATTTAACAATAACATCGAATATGTGGTGAGCTTTTTGGCAGCAATCCATTTTGGGCCAGTCATGCCCATGAATCCTGGCTTACCTGTCGAATCCATTGAAGATATAGTGTCATCACTTTCACCTGCGATAATCATTCATGATTCTGCTAATGCCAATAAAGCCCAGGCGTTGGCAAGCAGGATGGGTCTTAAAGTTTATGAGGCAAAGTTGGATGCTTTGTTATCAGAAACAACCGGGAATCATGCTTCTGATGAAATAATTAATCCCCCTGTAGCGAATGATGTGGCGCTCATCCTTCATACATCAGGAACAACGGCCAAACCCAAATGTGTACCGCTAACGTATGCGAATCTTAAAGCAAGTATTCAAAACATAACGAAGACGTTAAAGTTAGACGAAACCGATCGTAATTTAAATATGATGCCCTTGTTTCACATCCATGGCATTGTCGCCTCCATGTTGTCTACGCTCAGTAGTGGTGGTACGTTGATCCTTAAAGAGACCGATTTTGAGGGATTTATCCATCAACTACAAAGTGATAAACCGACATGGTATACCGCTGTGCCAACGATCCATCACAAAATTTATCATTCCTTAATCAAGCAACCGCAAATTAATAATCTGCACTTACGTTTTATCCGGTCCTGCTCCTCACCGCTTTCTGAGGTATTACAACAAAATATCCAAAAATTATTAAATATTCCTGTGGTTCAGGCTTATGGAATGACTGAAGCGGCACATCAAGTAACCACCAACTCCGTAGTGCAGGGGGGAAAGTTAAACTCTGTAGGTACGACAAATGGGATAATCTCCGTGCGAATTATTGGGGAAAAGAACGAAATTCTTTCTACGGGTGTGGTGGGTGAGGTCTGTATTCGTGGTACGAGTGTATTCCAGGGATATTTGAATAATCCCAAAGCAAATGAAGAGTCTTTTGTTGACGGGTACTTTCGTACCGGGGATTTGGGTTTTCTGGATGCAGACGGCTATTTATTTTTAACGGGTAGAAAAAAAGAGATGATCAATAAAGGGGGATTTAAAATTGCCCCCTTGCAAATTGACCAGCAGCTTTTAAAGCATCCTTTAATCAAAGAGGCAATAACTTTTCCAATACCTCATGAAACGTTGGGCGATGATATTGCGGTAATGATTGTTGGGGATAAGCGTTTAAGCGAGGAGATAATTTATACTTATTTGGGAGATAAACTCGCTGATTACATGCTCCCGGGCAAAATCTATTTTGTCGATGAGATACCAAAGTCTGCAACCGGGAAGATCAACCGGCTCTCTTTAGCAAAATCTTTACCCAAAACGACTTCGGGATCCCAACGGCCGCAAACGCAATTAGAGCAAGAGCTTGTTGATGCTTGGCAAAATATATTATCTCTGCAAAAAATTCATACCGATGATAATTTTTTTGATTTGGGTGGCAATTCACTATCTGCATCCCAATTCTACAATTATGTTTTGATCCATTACGAGATTTATTTAGAACCTATTGATATTTATAAGGCGCCCACGGTGACGAAAATGGCTGAGCTTATTACTCATAGGCAAAGATTTTCACCGAACGATTGGTTAACAAATATCGAGCACGTAGTAAAAAAATATGAAGAGCGGGTACATAAAACTTAATTTAGGCAGAGTTAATTTTAACTGGAGTGATTATGGTTGCAAAGGATAACAAAACTAATTTCCCCTATCAGTTTTCGCAAAATACACAGAGCAGTCCAGAAAAAATAGCTTTTACCTTCCTTAAGGATAATCAGGAACTTATTGATATTAGCTATGCTGAATTAATGAAAAAAATTAGTGGTGTCAGCAGGGTAATCCTGGAGAGCACCAAACCGGGGGAACCGATAGTCTTATTGTACTCATCTGGGGTAAATTTTATTGTAGCCTTTATCGCGTGTCTGTTTACAGACAGACTGGCAATTCCAGCTTATCCTCCGATTAACTGTTCAGCAGTGACCCGGCTGGAAAATATCATAAAAAGTGCGAAACCTGCGTTAATATTAAGCGAAGAATTAATTCTTAAAAATTTGAAAAAAATACCTTATATCAAATACTTATTGTTTCCCTATGTTAAAAAAAGAGTGCTTCGTTCTTTTCATGTGCCAGAAAATATAGGATTTTTATTTGAAAAGGTATCCCGCATGATTGCTACGGATGCTTTAACTGACGAAAAAATTTATACCGATTTCAATAATATTAAAGGCTGTGCCTTTATCCAATACACCTCGGGCACTACTGCAAGTCCTAAAGGGGTGATGATTAGCCATGAGAATATAGCGCATAATTTACACTTAATACGAGAGGCATTTAATATCCACTCGGAGTCAAAGGGATTCATCTGGTTGCCTCCTTATCATGATATGGGGCTCATTGGCGGAATTTTGGTACCTTTGTATCATCGTTTTCCTGTGATTTTAACCAGTCCCTTAAATTTTATTAAAAATCCCAACATTTGGTTAGAATCCATTTCTAAATACCGAGCCACCATCAGTGGTGGGCCTAATTTTGCCTATAACTTGTGCAATCAGCGTACTCGTGAGGAACTGCTATCTACTTTGGATTTATCCTCTTGGGAAATTGCATTTTGCGGTGCGGAGCCAATTCATGCGGAAACGATGAATCGTTTTGTGCAAAAATTTAAACCCTGTGGCTTTAAGCCGAGTGCTTTGGTTCCATGTTATGGCAATGCAGAGAGCACTTTAATTGTCAGCAGCACCCATCATGATGAAGACTTAAAAGTTGTTTCAGTTAACCGGGAAGGCTTAAGCAATGGCCAGGTAATTCTTTCTGATAGCCCTGGGAGTATCCAGGTTGTCGATTGTGGCAGGCCGTTAATGAATGTTAAAATTGCCTCTACTGAAACTGGGGAGTTTTTAGCTGAAAATCAGGTAGGCGAAATTTTAATAAGTGGCTATAGTGTCACCTCAGGTTATTGGAATAATCCGGAAAAAACTGCAAGTACCTTTAAAAAAGCTGTAGATGGCGATCGGTACTATCACAGTGGGGATGTGGGATTTTTAGTTGATGGGAAATTATTTATTACCGGTCGGATTAATGATTTAATCATTATTGGCGGATGCAACTACTTTGCTCATGAGATTGAATCCATTGTTAATTCATGCAGTCCCGAGATTCGTTCCGGAGCTACGGTCGCTTACGATGCGAGCATAGGTGGAGCGAACCAGCTCTTTTTGGCTGTTGAAGTCAAGCACGAAAAAATGGAGCATTATGCTGATCTTACCCGCCAGATATTGCTTGCAGTCAATAAAAATTTAGGCATTTCTGCTCAAGAAATTTTTTTACTAAAGCCGCACACCATTCTTAAAACGACGAGCGGAAAATTACAACGACGTCAAACGGCACAATTTATTGTCGACCATCCAGAGCAAATTCTCTATCGCTACAGCAATCAGCTCGAGCAACATGAAAGGACCCCTGGAAATTTTTCCAAACAGCAAGAAGTCAATGAAATCAGTCATCGGAAAAGAACGAGTACTGAAATTGAGTCCGCGCTTATCGACCTCATTAATGAAAACTTTTCCCAACTCCTTACCTGTAAACCCAATACCTTACTGACTAGTTTGGGTCTTGATTCGATCATGTACATTAAACTCTTGAGTTCATTGAAACAGAAATTATTAATTGATTTTGAAGTAACCGACTTGCCCGTCGATAAAAATCAAACGGTTCATACACTCGCTCTGGAAATAGCGCGCTTGGCACAAGTACGAAAACGCATTCAACGTCTGGATGAATTACCAAAAATACAAAATCTACTGGCGCGTCACGCGCAGCTTGTTGACCATAAATACGATAGTTTGTTTATGCGAGCATTCGACGGGCCCTCGGATAGCACCTTAATTTTGGACGGTAAAACTTATCTTAATTTCGCCTCGTATAATTATCTGGGTTTAAGTAATACTCCGGGAATGAAAGAATTTATTAAAACACAAATTGATCGCTATGGTAGTTCAGTTTCTGCCAGCCGTCTCGTGGCTGGAAATCGCATTCTCACCGAGCAATTAGAGCACGAGTTAGCGGCGTTTGTTGGTTATCCGGATGCAATTGTTTATACCGCCGGATATCAGACAGTGATCAGTACCATTACCCATTTATTTGGTCAGGGTGATGCAATTATTTATGACGAATTGGCCCATAACAGTAGCCTGCTTGGTTCTTATTATTCTGGAGCAGAACTCCATACGTTTAAGCATAACAATCCGGACTCACTTGAGGAAAAGCTAAAGATTCTTGCCGATAAATTTGAAAAAGTGTTAATCATTACTGAAGGTGTATTTAGTATGGATGGTGACATTGCACCACTCGATAAGATTATTGCACTGAAGAAAAAATACGGATGCTTTTTAATGGTTGATGAAGCTCATTCTCTTGGAGTTATTGGCGAGACGGGGCGGGGAATTATTGAGTATTATAAACAATCTCCTCAGGATGTTGATATCGTCCTTGGGACCTTGAGTAAAGCATTCGCGAGTTGCGGAGGCTTCGTCTGTGCGAGTAAACAACTAATTCAATACATGAAATTCTCTGCGCCAGGATTTGTGTTTTCCGCAGGAATTTCACCGGCAAATAGCGCTGCGGCACTTTATGCCCTAAGTTGTATTAAAGAAAACCCCCAATTTATGCAGCAAATGCAGCAAAATGCGGACTACTTTTTAGGTCAGTTAACGGCGCTTGGATTAAATACTGGAAGCTCCAGGCATACACCTATTGTGCCGATAATAATTAAAGACTCTAACAAAACAATAGAGGCATCTTATCGATTATTTTGCCAAGGAATCTATGCGCCACCCATTATTGCCCCTGGGGTTACTGAAGATCAGGCGCGTATTCGATTTTTTATTACCGCATTGCATCAACGGGAACAATTTGATTTCTGTGTTAATAAACTCACGGAAATAATGACTTTATTAAAATAATAATTTATATCAATGGGTACGAAAAGTGAAGTATTTGTGTCCAAGAAACGTACTAAATGCAGGGAAGGCTAATCCAATTGCATGGGCAATTTCTAAAGGATAAGTTTTTATACTCAAAGCTGGTAAAACCGTATGTGCCAGGAAAAGGCTAATAATCCACGTCTGTAACAAACCCATAGAGTTGATCAGAATAAAAAAGAGGATCGAGCGCAGTAAGGGTTGCTTACTATCCCTAAAAACAAAACATTTACCTAATATAAAAGCCACGAACATTCCGGTTATATAGGCCAAGATAATCGAGGTAGAGAAATCAAATTCATAATTATAATAAATTCTACTCACGAAATTGATGACCACGGATATCCCTCCAGTGACCACAAACATCATAAACTGTTTCGAAGCAAAGTGATGAAGCATCGTTTTTTATTGATTATTAAGTGTTTATTAATTATAGCTGCGATTTATTTTTTTACGGGTAGTCTGATATCATGAACTAAATCTGTAATTTTATGAGGGTATTATGTACATTATTACCGGCGGTGGCAGTGGAATAGGGCGGGCGCTCGCATTATCTCTAGCCAAACGAGGGAAGCCCGTGCTGATTATTGGACGGCGCGAGCAATTATTAAAAGATACCGCTGCCGCAGGCGGAGCTAATATTGATTATCTATGTGCGGATGTGAGCACCGAAGCGGGGTTAAACCAGATATTAAACCATCTGTCTGGTTTTGAAAAAATTGATGCGCTCATTAATAATGCCGGAACTTTGGGGCCGTTACAAACGCTCAATGAAATAAACATGGATGCGTGGATGCAGTCCTTAAACATTAATTTAAATGCGCCATTATTTTTATCGCAGAAGTTTTACCAACAATTATTGAGTGGAAGTGGTCGGATTTTAAATATTAGTTCTGGAGCCGCTTATTTTCCCATCAAAGGATGGGGTTCGTATTGTGTAACCAAAGCCGCACTTTCGATGATGACTAAATGTTGGCAATTCGAAAATGAGTTAGTCCCTTGTGCAAGTGTAATGCCAGGAATTATCGATACGCCGATGTTGAATTTAGCGCGCACTGAAGGCCCTGATTTTGAAAAAAGAGATTTTTATCAAAAACTTAAGCTGCAAGGCCGATTGGTTACCCCAGAAACAGTAGCTCTTTTTTTAACTTGGCTGCTGCTGGATATTGATACTAAAACATTTACCTCACAAGAGTGGGATATCTATGAGACTTGGCATCACAGCTCCTGGTTGACCGCGCCTCATCAAGTCTTGCACTGGGATATTTAATGGAATCATGTAATTTATTACTGTTCAATGCAACAGTCATCGACTGCCAGGGTATTGCACACGTAGCCCAAGCTGTTGCCATAAAAAATGATCGGATTTTATGGGTAGGAGACCTGGATAAGTTTCCTGATGATGTGGCGGTTCAAGAACGCTTTAATTGTCAAGGTCAATTACTCACGCCCGGATTGATTGATTGTCACACTCATTTAGTCTACGCAGGCCAGCGCGCCAATGAGTTTGAGCTGAAACTGCGCGGAGCAAGTTATACAGAAATTGCTCAAGCTGGCGGGGGTATTTTTTCTACAGTGAAAGCAACACGTGCAGCGAGCGAGGAGGAGCTCTTTAATGCATCGCTCCCTCGCATCCTTGCGCTCAAAGCAGAAGGAGTTACCACGGTTGAAATTAAGTCTGGCTATGGGCTTGATCGAGAGAATGAAATAAAAATGCTTAAAGTAGCACAAAAGCTCGCAGCAATTTCGGGAGTGCGCGTCTTTAAGACTTTTTTAGGGGCACATACGGTGCCTCCAGAATATCGCGCAAAGCCTCAAGCTTACGTCGATTTACTCTGTGATGAACTCCTTCCTGAATTACTTTCTTTGGAACTCGTTGATGCGGTGGATGTTTTTTGTGAGTCTATAGCTTTTGATTTAAAACAAACGGAACAAATTTTTGCGGCAGCACAACGTTATAACCTACCCGTTAAATGTCATGCTGAGCAGTTATCCAACATCGGTGCGAGTAAACTTGCAGCAGCGTATCATGCTTTATCATGTGAGCACTTAGAATATTTAGATGAAGAGAGCGTTATCGCTTTAGCGCAATCGGGAACGATTGCTGTATTGTTACCTGGTGCATATTATTTTTTGCGTGAGCAACAACAACCTCCGATTCAACTGCTGAGAAAACATGGTGTGAACATGGCAGTTGCTACCGATTGCAATCCTGGCTCCTCGCCAACCACCTCATTGTTATTAATGATGAGTATGGCAACACAATTTTTTGGCTTGAGTGTGCCAGAAGCGCTTATGGCCGTAACCATCAACGCAGCTAAAGCATTAGGGTTGGCTGGCGAGCAGGGAGAAATTGCTCCAGGTAAACGAGCAGATTTAGTGCTCTGGGCTGAGGCAGACAGTCGAACTTTATGTTATTATTTTGCCTACCCGCTACCTCACAAAACTATGATCGCAGGAAAATGGTTATAGATGGTTATAGTAAGGATAAAAAAATGAAGCAAATTAAATTTCTGGTGACTTGCCTTTTCATTCTATGTTCCTGGACAGGAAATGCTCTTACTCCAGTATCAATCAAAAAAGAAACTTCCAGTTACATCATTGATATCCGCTATCCTCAGGGTTTTACTGAATCTCAGGTGAATATAGCCATCAAAGACTTTGTGGAGTTTACTAAAAAAAGTTTTTATGCTGGTTTAGCAGAAGATGAAGAAAATACACAGAATGTACCCGGGAAATCCGGTTTGAATGTAGATTACTCAATACCTTTCAACAAGAATGATGCTTTGAGTGTGCGTTTTAATGTTTCCATTTATCATCGCGGTGCAGCGCATCCCAATAATACCGTAGCCGTGCTTAATTTTGTTCAAGGCAAACAAGTTGAGTTAGCTAATTTGTTTGTATCGGGTGCTGATTTTCTTAAACCCATCGCTCAGCGTTGTACTCAAACCATTTTAAATAAAAAAATTTCCGATCCTAAATGGATAAAAGAGGGCACCAAGCCCATGATTGAAAACTATCAAACCTGGCATTTCACGGATAAAGGTTTGGCCATTATATTCAACAGTTATCAAGTAGCTGCCTATGTTTATGGAGAACAAACAGTCAGTATTCCTTTATCTCTTATTTCCACCATGATCAAACCGGAAATATTAAAACTTGTCTGGAAATCATAAATATGGATACCCCTTTTATCGCTCCTGACCAAAAAGTGCGCGAATTAACCCTTCGTGCTGTTTTATTAGGTATTGTTCTTACGGTGCTTCTAGCAATGTCTAATGCTTATCTGGCATTAAAATTAGGGATACTCACCTCTGCTTCTATACCTGCGGCAATTATCTCGATGGGTATTTTACGTTTCTTTAAATCGCCCACTATTTTGGAAAATAATGCGGTACAAACCGCTGCCTCAGCGGGTGAGGCGGTTGCTGGAGGTATTGTTTATACCATTCCGGCTTTGATTATTATCGGCTATTGGAATCACTTTGATTATCTAACAAATTTCTTTATTGCTGCTTGTGGTGGTGTGCTCGGGGTTCTATTTTCTATCCCTTTGCGACGCTTATTGGTTCATGATCGCTCTTTACGATTTCCTGAAGGACGCGCGATTGCTGAAGTATTAAAATCTTCGGTAGAAAAAGCAGGGTTCAAAGATATTTTGCTAGGCGGCTTAGTCGGCGGCTTAATCGAACTCTTGCAAACGGGTTTTAAAGTAATTGCTAACAGCTGGGGATATTGGTTTACGGTTAAGCGCTCCCTATTTGGTTTAGGTGCGGGATTTTCAGCGACCATGATTGGTGCGGGATTTTTAGTTGGATATGAGATGGCATTGAGTATTTTTTTAGGCGCCGTAATCTCGTGGCTTGTGGTATTACCTGCTATAAGTCCCTCGTATCCCGATATCGTGTCGCAATTTTCTCCGGAACATGCCGCGAATTTACTCTGGAATCGCGAAATGCGTTATTTGGGCATTGGCGCTATGCTTTTTGCCGGAATATGGACTTTTTTTAAGTTAATTAAACCACTCATGCATAGTGTGCGTACGTCTTTACGTTCTTTTGCTCACAGTCGCATCGAAGCACAAGTTCCACGCACAGACCGTGACATACCTTTGCCATACATCCTAATGGGCGTGGGGGCGATGGGGGCAATTTTATTTCTTTTTTTTCAAACAGAATTCCCCTTGGGCCAAGTAGGTTTGGATAATGATTATGCACCTACACTCGTATTCCTGGCGGTGCTGTATGTGTTGTTTATCGGTTTTCTATTCTCAGTAATTACCGCTTACTTTTCCGGTATGGTTGGCGTCACTGCAAGCCCAGGGAGCTCCGTGGTTATTTCCGGAATGTTATTCGCAGCCTGGCTTTTGTTAGTTGCAATCAATAATATGTTGCCCTTACCTTTAAGCCCAGAACAAATTCAGGCTGCGGAAGCAATTACAATTATGATCGGATCGGTGGTAACCGGTATTGCAGCAATTGCTAATGACAATACGCAGGATTTAAAGGTTGGGCAACTGGTCGGTGCTACTCCCTGGAAGCAGCAACTGATGCTTCTTTTAGGGGTAATTGTCTCGGCATTGGTCATTCCTCCAGTGATGCAATTGCTGTTTGAAGTATACGGTATTGCGGGAATTATGCCTCATGCGGGTATGGATATAAGTCAATCCTTGCCTGCACCCACGGCGGCATTAATGGCGGCAATTACCGAAGCGGTTTTTCGTAATTCTCTACCTTGGAAAATGATGGTATTAGGGGCATTGATCATTTCCTTAATTTTACTCATTAACCATGTTTTTAAATTGCGTCGTCATTTTAATTTATCCATATTAGGGGTGGCAATCGGGATGTATTTACCATTAGCCTCATCTTTTCCATTATTTATTGGTGGTCTTATTTCTCTTTTTGTGAACAGTCGTTTAAAGAAAAATATTGCGAACGAAGAGGAACAAATATTCCGTAGGCAAAGAGGTACACTCATTGCTTGTGGGTTAGTCGCCGGTTCAGCAATCATTGATGTGCTTTTAGCAATTCCTTTTTCTTTGGCGCACAGCCCCGATATTTTGCAGCTCGTTGGTGCCAATTGGAAAAATACGGGTGTTTATCTGGGGATTTTATCAACGCTTGCCCTTGCATGGTGGATTAATCGGCGCGTGGGTCATTAGTGTCTTTTAAGCTTCGAGACGGTGCAACATACCGCCTCGGAGCGTTTCTTCATTCACATGTTTAATAAACTATTGCATGACATCATAATGTTTCCAAACGATTTTTTTGCTCGAGGAGCTTTTCTTTTGTCTGTTGCGCCTGAGCTAATTTATCCTGTTCTTTGGTAATGATGTCCGCAGGAGCATTGGCGGTAAATTGCGTATTGGTTAGTTTATTTGATGCTAACTGAATATCTTTATCTAACTTGGCGAGTTCTTTACTTAAACGCGCTAACTCAGCTTCTTTATCAATTAAATCCGCCATGGGGATGAGTATCTCAACCTCACCTAGAACCGCTGTAGCGGCAACGGGTGCTTTTTCATCAGCCGCCAGATAAGTGATCTCGCTTAAGCGACTAAGTACTTTAAGTGTGGCGAGGTATTTCTCGACGTGCTGCTGCAGCTTGGGGCTACAATTACGCATAATTAAGGGTATCGGTTTACCCGGAGCAATACCCATTTCGCTGCGAATAGTACGGATTGCCTGAATAGCTGACTTAATCCACTCCAGCTCTTCCTCAATGGTTTCATTTATAAGTTCATGTTCTACCTGTGGGTAGGCACATAACATAATACTTGCGCCATGTTCACTGCTGATCATTTTTGTTGTTCTTTGCCAAATTTCTTCAGTAATAAATGGCATGAGAGGATGAAGCATTTTCAGGATCTGGTCCAATACATAAACAAGCGTGCGTCGCGTTCCACGTTTCAGAGGGCTAAGTGCTTCCTTGTCTTGTAAAATAGGTTTGGAGAGCTCCAAGTACCAATCGCAATATTCATACCAGACGAACTCATAAAGGGTATTTGCTAACAAATCAAAACGATAGGTCTCAAAATAATGATGAACTTTACTAATGGTTTTTTGGAGGCGTGACATAATCCATTCATCAGCAGGACTATACTGGAAGGCACCATCACCAAAGTCGCCATCATCTTCATCGGTGTTGAGCATCACATAGCGTGCGGCATTCCATAATTTATTACAAAAATTACGATAACCCTCAACGCGCCCCATATCAAACCGTATGTTGCGTCCATTTGAAGCCAGTGAACAGTAGGTGAATCGCAGGGCGTCGGTACCATAGGCACGAATCCCTTCGGGAAATTCTTTACGAGTAGTCTTAATGATTTTATCACGCACGGATTGCAACATTAGATTGGCTGTGCGTTTTTCAATTAAGGCATCGAGGTCAATCCCATCAATGATATCTAGAGGATCTAAAACATTTCCTTTAGATTTGGACATTTTTTGCCCTTCACTATCACGAATAAGCCCCGTAATATATATATCTTTAAAGGGTACTTTGCCCGTAAATTTTAAACCCATCATAATCATGCGGGCTACCCAAAAAAAGATAATATCAAAGCCGGTAACGAGGACTGATGTTGGATAAAATTGTTCTAGTTCGGGTGTGCGTTCAGGCCACCCCAAAGTCGAAAAAGGCCATAAAGCAGAGGAAAACCAGGTGTCTAAAACATCTTCATCCTGCTTTAATATCGTGCCTTCTTTGATCTGATATTTGAAGCGCACATCATTTTCACTATAACCAACATAGACATTGCCGCTATTGTCATACCATGCAGGAATTCGATGCCCCCACCATAATTGTCTGCTGATACACCAATCTTCGATATTTTCCATCCACTGAAAATAGGTTTTATCCCAACTTTCAGGAATGAAACGAATCTCGCCATTCTTAACGGCTGCAATTGCGGGCTCGGCCAAAGGTTGAATTTTGACATACCACTGATCTGTTAACAGGGGTTCGATAATCACATTGGATTTTTCCCCACGGGGAACTTTTAACTTATGGGGTTCAACTTGGACAAGAAAGCCTGCTTCTTCCAAGTCTTTAACGAGTTGTTCGCGTGCAACAAAACGGTCCATACCTTGATATTTTATGGGCGCATTTTTATTGATGGCTGCTTTTTTTGTAAAAATATTAATGGTGGGTAATTGATGCCGTTTACCAATTTCATGATCATTAAAATCGTGTGCGGGAGTGATTTTTACACACCCACTTGCAAATTCACGGTCAACATAGTCATCTGCAATAATAGGAATCGTTCGATCACATAAGGGTAGGTGAACTTCTTTACCAATGAGGTGTTTAAAGCGTTCATCCTCTGGATTGACCGCGACCGCCACATCTCCTAAGAGCGTTTCTGGTCTGGTTGTTGCAACCACAAGATACTCGTTAGAACCCACAACTGGATAACGAATATGCCATAAGAATCCGTCTTCTTCTTCAGATAGAACTTCAAGATCAGAAACTGCAGTACCTAATTTAGGATCCCAGTTCACCAAACGCGTGCCACGATAAATTAAGCCTTCATCAAATAATTGCACGAATACTTTTTGTACTGCCGCGGACAAACCTTCATCCATGGTAAAGCGCTCTCGACTCCAATCTACAGACGCTCCGAGACGGCGCATTTGCTGGGTAATATTGCTCCCAGATTCCTCTTTCCATTGCCATACGCGTTCGAGAAATTTTTCTCGGCTTAAATCTTTACGGTTGATACCTTCTGCTTCCAGGCGTCTTTCCACCACCATCTGTGTAGAAATGCCAGCATGATCAGTCCCAGGTTGCCACAGGGTGCGTTTGCCCAGCATCCGATGATAGCGCGTCAGGGCATCCATAATACTTAATTGGAAGCCATGACCCATGTGCAAGCTACCCGTAACATTGGGCGGGGGTAACATGATGCAATAGCGCAGACCCTCACCTTGCGGTTGAAAGTAATGGTGATTTTCCCAGCTTTCGTAACAAGAACGTTCAATCGCTTCTGGGGAATATATTTTCTCCATGATTTGCCCTATGCTAATAAAAGGCCGCATTTTATCATGGATCCCGTGCTTGCGGTACTTTTGCCTAAGCCGTGATTTGACTTATATCTGCCTAATATTTTCCGAAAATATTGAAATTGTCGGTTATTCAGCAAGGTTAAATCGTTATCTTCCACCTTAAGTGCGAGCGAACGAGTTGAATGTTGAATAAAGACTCCTGTTAAACAGGAGTCTTTTTATTACGATGGTCTGTAGCAATATAAGTGTACATAGCGGGCACTACAAAAAGCGTGAAGCAGGTACCAATTATTAAGCCTGCAGCGATGACCAAGCCAATGTTAAACCGACTTACCGCGCCTGCACCACTGGCTATTAATAGGGGTAAGACCCCAAAGACCATTGCTGCAGTAGTCATTAGTATGGGACGCAAGCGAATTGCCGCGGCTTCCTCTACTGCGGCTCGTTTATCGAGATTCTTTTCTCGTTGCAGCTGATTTGCAAAATCAACAATAAGGATACCGTGTTTTGAGATGAGACCAATTAAGGTGATTAACCCAACCTGCGTGTAAATGTTAATGCTGGCAAGCCCTAAATTCAGGGGAATAAGTGCACCGCAAATTGACATTGGCACGCTGATGAGAATAATCAATGGATCACGGAAGCTTTCATATTGCGCTGAGAGCACTAAAAAGATAATCATGATTGCAAAAACAAAAGCAAACAGCAGCGCATTTCCTTCTTGCATAAATTGCCGCGAAACACCACCAAAATCGTAAGTAAATCCTTTAGGTAACATCTCTTTTGCGGTAGCTTCCAAATAAGACAACCCTTCGCCTAAGGTTTTTCCTGGCATCATGATGGCTTGGATGGTCGCAGCATTCATCTGCTGAAAATGGCTTGCGGCATTGGGTGCGGTTTTCTGGGTCGCATGCACGACTGTTGATAGGGGCACCATGGTTCCCTGATTATTGTGCACATAAATATGCCCCAATTGCTCGGGTGATAGGCGATAGCTACGTTTTAATTGTGGGATAACCTGATAACTTCGTCCTTCCAAATTAAAGTAATTAACATATCCTCCTGAGAGGGCGCTGGTTAAGCTGCTACCCACTGCCTGCATATCGAGGCCCATTTCTGAGGCTTTAGCGCGATTTATGTGTAATTCAACTTGAGGCTGGTTAAATTTTAGGGAGTTATCTACGAAAACAAAATAACCACTTTTTTTGGCTTTATCCAATAACTTATTTGATACGTCAAAAAGACTTTTAAAATCATTGGTAGTTTTAATCACAAATTGTACTGGTGTACCACCACCTCCTCCGGGTAATGGGGGCGGGATAATGGCAAAAGTATTCAAGCCTGCTACTTGGGATAATTTGTCTTGTAGCGGTTGTTTTAAGGCAAATTGGCTTTTATCGCGTTGATTCCATGGCTTAAGTACTAAGCCTGAAATAGGTTGATTGCTGTTTACCGTAAAGTAGTTTTGCGTTTCCGGAAAACTTTTATAGATGGTGTCAAAAGAGCGGGTAAAGGCCTCAGTATAATCGAGCGTGGCAAATTGAGGCGTAATTCCCATAACGAAAAAGAAACCTTGATCTTCCTCGGGTGCTGTTTCAGCAGCGGTGGTGCTATATAAGTAAGGCAACATCAGCATGACCACTGTGGCAAGCCCTAACATAAGAACCCGCGTTTCAAGTAAACTGTTTAACGCTCTTTGATATCTGTTTTTTAATTTATTAAAAAAATTATCTAAAAATTGAACGAATTTGCCGCCACTAATTTCTGTTGATAACACTTTGGAACACATCATTGGGGATAACGTTAACGCGATAATTCCCGAAATGATGACTGCGCAGGCAAGGGTGAACGCAAATTCTTTAAATAATGCGCCGGTTAAACCGCCCATAAAACCAATAGGTGCATAAACCGCGGCTAAGGTTATGGTCATGGCGATTACCGGTGTAGCAATTTCTCGTGCGCCAATCAATGCGGCTTGAAAGGGCGATTTTCCCTCTTCAATATGTCGATGAACATTTTCGACCACAACAATGGCATCATCAACCACAAGACCAATAGCCAAAACAAAGGCCAGGAGAGTTAACAGGTTAATGCTGTAACCAAGCATGAGCATTAAGGTACACACACCGACCAAAGATAAGGGGATGGTTACAATCGGAATTAAAACGGAACGTATAGAACCTAAAAAGAGATAAATAACCAACACAACAATCAATGCTGCTTCCAGAATGGTGTGTGTGACTTCACTCAGTGATGCGCGAATGAAATCGGTGGCATCGTATACGATGGTTCCGGTTAGTGAGGGTGGAAATTCTCGAGTGATATTTGGAAATAATTTTCGAGTTTCGCTAATAACGGTTAATGGATTTGCGGTTGGCGTAGGTGTAATCCCGATAAATACCGCTTTTTTACCATTAAATGTTACTGAACTGTCATAGTTTTGTGATCCAAGCTCAACACGCGCAATATCACGTAAACGAACAATCGAGCGATTGTCTGATTTAACGATAAGATTTTTAAATTGCTCGGCATCATTCAAGTCTGTTTTGGCGGTAATGTTTAACGCTACGTATTCACCTTTCGTATTTCCGGCAGCAGTTAAAAAATTATTTTTAGCAAGCACACCCGATACTTCCGATGGCGAGACATGTAACGCCGCCATTTTCAGGGGATTGAGAAATACACGTAATGAGTACGTCGCTCCACCTAAAATTTCTGCTTTGGCGACCCCTTCAACTGTTTGTAACTGGGGTTGCACCACACGTGTTGCATAATCGGTAATCTGCTGTGGGGTCATGTCCGTGCTATCTAAACTGATATACATTAATGCAGTTGATGAATCCGATGTTTTAAGAATAACTGGTTGTTGCGCTTCGCGCGGCAGCTGATTGATTGTTTGCTGTACTTTACTCATTACATCGGTAAAGGCTACTTGCGGGTTAAAATTTAATTTAACGTTCAGGGTGATTTTACTCATACCCTGTGTGCTGGATGAGGTGATGTAATCAATACCCTCAGCACTGGCTACGGCGTTTTCAATCGGTGTGGTAATAAATCCTGCTATGAGATCCGCATCCGCGCCGGGATAGCTGGTCATAATTGTTATAACCGTGTTATCCATGCGTGGATACTGGCGGATTTGCATGTTGTAAATCGAGTTGATGCCAAAAAGTAGAATTAATAAGCTAATGACTAAGGCCAAAACAGGGCGCTTGATAAATAAATCAGTGAACTTCATATAATTTCCTGTTTAAAACAAATAGGGGGCAGCCGCCTTAAATGCGGCATCTGTCATTATTGTTCCAAATGTTCTGGAGCATGATTATCCAGTTTAACGTCGTTGTTAATTACCACTGGCGTGCCATCTTGTAATTTGATTTCTCCTGCGCTAACGACCATTTGACCTGCCTGCAGGCCTTTTTTAATGACGGTGTAATTTCCCCGCTGTTCTCCTGTATGCACAAAAATACGTTTTGCTTGTAATTGTTCTTTTGCCGAATTATTTTTATCCTCATTTTTGCTTTTTTCGATCACATAGACCGAGTTTCCGTATAGGCTGTACGAGATTGCTGTGGATGGAACGATTACTGTGTGGGGTAGGGGGCGACGTTTTATATCAACTGCCGCAAACATTCCCGGTACAAAAGCGTAGTGTCGAACTTTATTGGCTTCATTGATTTGCGTATCACACGTGATAATCAATTGATTACTGTCAGGGCTTTTTTGTGTCTTAATTAAGGTTGATTTTTGCGGATGCTTGATTGCAGCAGCAGGGCAATTGGCTAATGTTCCTTGGACTAACACGTTGTGGGTATTGGGGTCCACTTTTGAGTTTATCGCCGAAACTTGAGCTGCAAATTGCACGTGTGGGTAATTTTCGAGGGAAAAAATAATTTGTTGACCCTTGTGTACCGCTTTGTACAAATGCTCAGGAACATAAAATTCCAGGTAGAGCGGATCTAAAGCTTGCAGCGAGACAATGGTTGTCTGTCCTGGAGTTATATACTGCCCCATGTTTACTTGCCGAATTCCTAAGCGACCAGAAAATGGCGCGCGGATGTGTTTTTGCTCAATTTGTGCTTGAACCTGAGTGACTTTCGCTTGCGCCTGCTCCATAAGCGCTTTGGCTTCATCAACATTCGAAATGGGCGTTGCTCCACGTTTATAAAGATTCTCCTGTCGTTGATAATTCAATGTTTTTAAACTCAAGTCGGCTTGATTAAATTTTAACGCGGCTTGGTCGATTGCATCGTCAATGACGATTAATGGTGTATCTTTTTCAACATACTGCCCGGATTTAAATGCGATGTCCATCACATTACCTGAGGCTTGAGCGCTGATATCGACTCCGTTTGAGGCGACAAATGTCCCTATAGCACTGATGGTGGGTTGCCATTTAACTTCTTGTACGACCGCAGAGGCCACAGCAACCGCAGGCGGTTGGTAATGAGCAAAAAAGCGTTTAATCATGAATGCTTTGAAGAGATTAAAAAAAATGATCCCACCAAAAACTACGAATAAACAAATTCCCATTATTGTGACGCGTTTTTTCATTGTAACCTCTGCGCTTTTTAAAGGCGCTCAGTATATCATGAACGCGATATTTCGCACGGATTCTTCAACGAATAACTATCAGTACGACAATAAAAAATTCTTGATTCCTGTTTTCACCATATTTTGTTCGGAAAAGGACTGTTTTATTTACATATTTTCTTAATTTTATTCAGAGCGTGGCAATAAAAGTACCCTATTGACTAAATACAATACTTTGATACTATGCATCTTCCATCTAAATAGAAGGGGAAAAAAATGAGGTTGAAGTCTTTACTGTTTGTCATCTGTATGTCGTTTGTGACAAGTATCTTTGCAACGAATGTACATCAAAATGCAAAAGCAAAATTACAAGAAAATGATGTAAAAACGCAGTCTGCAAAAAAACTGGGGGGATGTGAAGTAGTCATAATCAACAGATCATACATGGACCTATACGTACAAGGCACATTTGATGATTATACTTCCATTGGTTTTCCAATCTCTCGTTATGATGGTCCCCATTACATAGACATGTATTACGATTATTATTGCCATCCATACATGGACCTCTTAATCACCTCACCCTATGGAATCGTTTTCCAAACTACAGTTCGAGTTGGAAGCAGTATCTTTATTGAGCCCTATTTAGCAAACCAGGTTAAAGTAAACGTCACGAATAAATAAACTTTAGCTGTATTTTAAAATTTAATGCCAAAGGGAAGTTGCGTTATGTAACTTCCCTTTTTTTGTTTTTTTGGAGTAAATTATGAAGTACCTATTATCTGTCTTCTCGGTTATGCCTTTGCTCACCTCCTGTGTGGTGCAAGATCCTTACTATGCACAAAGCTATTATTATGCGCCTCCGCCACCACCACCCTATGTAGAAATCCATCGCCATCAAGACTACCGGCATGAACATCGACGCGCACATCAACATTATCAAACGCAAACAATACAACGCAGCCCGCAAGTACATGCTCCAGTACACCCACCGATGCCAGGACAGATTCATGGTCATTATAACCCTGCACCAGCCAGGCCGCCTGTGATGTCACCACCGATTCAGCATGGTCCTGTACACACTCGTCCTCCAGTGATACAACAACCAGCACCTATTGTAAGACCTGCCCCCGCTGCACCGCTTAATCGCATGACACCTGCAATTCCCGCACGTCCTCCGGTCACAAGCCCCTTGCGGCCAGCGCAACCCAAAAAACCTGATGAAAAAGGCAACGTGCACTCCCACTGATTCGAATTAAACCTGGGATGACCTATTCCAGGTTTAATAAAAGACCAAGGGTTAATTATGTCCCCTTCGTTAGCTCGCAAATTTATGGTACTCTAATGCTATCTTAAAAATAGGAGTTCCTTATGCTCAATCGCTTATTCAAGGCGGCGATTCTAGTTGCGACTCTAGGCTTAATTGCTTGTACTGCCGCACCCGGTAGTGAAAGCACTGGCGAATTTATCGATAGTACGACCACTACGACGAAGGTTAAAGCAACTCTCGTCAATGAATTAGGTACGCAGGGCCTGTCCATCCAGGTTAAAACTTATAAGGATCGAGTTCAATTAAGTGGTTTTGTTCCTACACCAGTCTTAAAACAACGGGCTGGAATCATTGCTTCCCGTGTTGAAGGTGTAGCGACGGTTACCAACGATATCATCGTCAGACCATAAATTTACTAATTTTAAGGGAAGGAATAGCTTATGTTTGCTCCTTATAAGAACCTGGCAGATTTTGACAAGGAATTGTATGCAGCGATAGCTGCAGAAGAACAGCGGCAGGAAGATCATATCGAACTGATTGCTTCAGAAAATTATGTTAGTCCGGGTGTCTTACAGGCTCAAGGCTCGGTATTAACCAACAAATATGCTGAAGGTTACCCTGGTAAGCGTTATTACGGTGGATGTGAATATGTGGATGTCGCCGAAAATCTGGCGATTGAGCGTGCGAAAAAATTATTCCAAGCCGATTACGTCAATGTACAACCCCATTCCGGTTCACAGGCAAATGCTGCAGTGATGATGGCTTTATTAGCTCCTGGCGATCTAATTCTTGGAATGTCTTTACCTCACGGTGGGCATCTTACCCATGGCTCCAAAGTTAATTACTCAGGTAAACTTTATCAAGCGCTAAGCTACGGTGTAGACGCAAAAACCGGACTGATTGATTACGATGCTCTGGAACAAACGGCTCTAGAAAATCGCCCCAGGATGATCGTGGCAGGCTTCTCTGCTTATTCGCGAATTTTAGATTGGGCGCGTTTTCGTGCTATTGCCGATAAGGTAGGAGCCTATCTGCTGACTGATATTGCTCATGTATCCGGATTAATTGCTGCGGGTTTATATCCCTCCCCGATTCATTATGCGGATGTCGTGACCACAACGACTCATAAAACCCTCCGTGGACCTCGAGGCGGTTTGATCATGTGTCGGGCTAATGAAGAAATTGAAAAAAAATTAAATGCTGCCGTGTTCCCAGGAATGCAAGGTGGGCCCCTTATGCATGTTATCGCTGCAAAAGCAGTCGCTTTTGCAGAGGCTTTATTACCAGAATTTAAGCAGTATCAAGAGCAAGTCATAAAAAATGCCCGCACTTTAAGTGCTGAACTGAGTCAGCGGGGTTTTAAAATTGTTTCTGGCGGTACGGATAATCATTTATTGCTAGTTGATTTAATTGATAAAGACATTACTGGAAAAGAAGCTGATGCCGCATTAGGGGAAGCGAATATAACCGTGAATAAAAATTCAGTGCCTAATGATCCCAAATCGCCCTTTATTACCAGCGGATTACGCTTGGGTACCCCGGCGATCACAACACGTGGATTTAAAGAAAAGGATGTAACCCTTCTTGCGGGTTGGATAGCAGACATTCTACTTGATATAAACAATGAGCAAGTGCGCATGCGCGTCAAGGAGCAAGTGTTACAATTATGTAATCAATTTCCGGTGTATCGCTAATCATGTACTGTCCATTTTGTCATGCTGAAGAAACCAAAGTTGTGGACTCAAGGCTGGTAGCTGATGGCGCCCAGGTACGTCGGCGACGTGAATGTCTTGAATGCCACGAACGTTTTACAACTTTTGAAACGGCAGAGCTTATTATGCCGCTAATTATCAAACGTGATGGTCGTCGTGAACCCTTCAGTATTGATAATCTCCGTGCCGGTATGCTAAGGGCTCTGGAAAAAAGACCGGTCAGTGTCGATGCTCTCGAAGATGCAATCATCACTATCACTCAGCAGATTCGTCGCCGCGGTGAGCGTGAAGTAGATTCTCAACTCGTTGGTGAGTTAGTTATGAACGCACTATACAGCCTGGACCATGTCGCATACGTACGATTCGCCTCCGTTTATAAGCGCTTTCAAGATGTCAGTGATTTTCGCAATACAATTGAACAAATGAATAAAGAATGAAAAGAGCAGTAGAAACTAAAGGGACTTATTTTCTTGTTATTAATGTATGGTTAATGAGGTTAGAGTGGAAAAGCAGTCAATAAGTCATAAGAGAAAAGCCCGTAGATTGGTTCTTCAAGCATTGTATCAATGGCATATGTCCGGCGGCGATTTGTATGAAATCGAAGCGCAATTTCGCGTTACAAATAACATGGAAAAGGTTGATGTGGATTATTTCTGCCGCCTATTTTACGGTGTTTGTGAACAGCGTGAGACCTTGGAAAATAGTTTTAAGGCATTCCTTGATCGGGAAATCGAACAATTAAATCCAATTGAATTAACCGTGCTTCGTTTAAGTGCTTTCGAGTTAACTTATTGTTTGGAAATTCCTTATAAAGTCGTTTTGGATGAAGCGGTTGCTATGAGTAAAGAATATGGTTCTCAAGATGGTTTTCGCTATGTAAATGGTGTTTTAAATAATCTCGCCCGCGAGGTAAGAAGTCTTGAAATAAGTATGGATAATGAATGAATTTGAACTAATCTATTCCTATTTTCGTGATATTAGTCCCAAGCGGTCTGATGTGCTGCTCGGAATAGGAGATGATGCGGCACTGCTTAGAGTTGAGCCTAATCATACCTTGGTTGTAAGTACAGACAGCATGGTTTCAGGTGTGCATTTTCTTTCGCAATGGCCCCCGGCCGATATTGCTTGGCGCGCAGTAATGACTGCGGTTAGTGATTTAGCGGCAATGGGTGCCACCCCCTGTTGGATGACTTTAGCCTTAACTCTGCCTGAGGTTGATTGTGAATGGCTGGCAGATTTTAGTCGTGGCATATCTACAGCAATATCTGCCACAGAGATGGCCCTTATAGGGGGTGACACCACTAAAGGACCTTTAAATATTGGCGTAACTGTTTTTGGACAAGTTCCTTTCCAGCAAGAGATAAAGCGCAGTGGTGCGCGATCTGGAGATATTATCTTTGTTTCTGGATATTTAGGGGCTGCAGCATTGGCGTTAAAGAACCTCAAGAATAATGCTATTCCTGAACCAGATAATACGAAAATTTTTAGTCATTTGCTGCATCCATACCCACGTCTAGATTGGATTCCTCTGCTTCGCCGTTATGCTTCGGCGGTAATTGATATATCGGATGGTTTGAGTGCAGATTTAAATCATTTATGTGTTTCGAGTCAAGTGGGTGCACGCCTGGAGCAAGAGGCGATACCCCTTCATCCATTGTTGAAAAAATACGCTGTTGCGGAAGCTGTTGACATCGCTCTTTTTGGTGGCGATGATTATGAATTGTGTTTTACCGTACCCGCAACCCAAGTGCAGGATTTTCTGGCTGCGGTGAGTTTGGCTAATCTGCACTGTTTCCAGGTGGGCACGATTATCGATGGTGCGGGGATCCAAATCATCGATGAGCAGAAAAACTCGAAAACCCTGGAGCCACGGGGTTATCAACATTTTAATTAAATCGTTTAAAGAGAGCCAATATGCTAGGGCAAAATTTACTCAAAAAGGTATGGCAAGATCCGCTTTATTTTCTTGCGTTTGGTTTTGGAAGTGGTCTCATGAATCCAGCGCCAGGTACTTGGGGGACATTAGCAGCTCTACCGGTTTATTTGTTGATGATGAATTTACCGCATTGGCTTTATTTATTGGTAACTGCCTTAGCGTTTGGATTGGGCGTGTGGATATGCGATAAAGTAAGTAAGGATTTAGGTGTACATGATTACAAAGGAATTGTTTGGGATGAGATCGTTGGGTATTTATTAACAATGTCCCTGGTGCCTAAAGGTATTTATTGGATGGGTGCAGGTTTTGTTCTGTTTCGCATCTTTGATATTTGGAAACCACAACCGATTAAATACTTAGATGAACGGGTACATGGGGGCCTAGGCATTATGCTGGATGATTTAGTTGCAGCAATTCCTGCCTGGCTCATACTACAATTGGTTGCTTGGAGCATCAAGTCATGAATGAAAACCATAAAGAGTTGATAAGTATTAGCTTAACCATTGCAATCATTGCACTTACTTTGTTTATTATTCATCGATTTATACCTTCATTGATTTGGGCGGCAATTATCGTTATCTCAACCTACCCTTTATATAAACGCTGGCGACAGTTTTTTGGTAATAAGGATAATTTATCTGCATTTCTGTTCACCACATTAATAGGCTTAATTTTTCTTCTCCCTTTAAGTTGGCTGGTGCGTATTCTTATCAAAGAGTTGCAATATTTTATTAATTTTCTTCAAGACTTGAATCAGCAGGGTGGTGCTGCGCCAGAATTGTTGAAAAGTATTCCTTTCGTTGGCAATGAATTAGTAAGCTATTGGGATAGTAATATCGGGAAACCAGGAAAAGTAAGAGGTTTACTTTCAAACATTCATTTATCGTTAACACCCACCAGCTATTATGTAAAACAAATTGGGGCAAGTCTGGCACATCGCAGTGTGCAGGTAGGTTTCACGTTGCTAAGTTTATTTTTCTTTTACCGTGATGGCGATAAATTATTGGCCCAAGTCTATGATGTTGGTGAGTACTGCTTGGGTGAACGCTGGTTTCGATATGCTGATCGTCTACCGCGCGCTTTGAGTGCTACTGTGAATGGTACGATTGTAGTTGGTTTAGGTGTCGGAATTTTAATGGGGATTTGTTATGCTTTGGTCGGTTTTCCGGCACCCACATTAACCGGTTTTATCACGGCTTTGGCCGCAATGATTCCGTTTGTAGTGCCAATAGTTTTTGCAATCGTTGCCTTCATTTTATTATCAATGGGGGGCTTAATCGGTGCAATTATCGTCTTGGTCTGGGGAACTATTGTTATGTTTATTGCCGATCACTTTGTTAAACCTGTATTAATTGGCGGAGCAATAGAGTTACCGTTTCTCGCGGTGCTGTTCGGAATTTTGGGTGGTGTAGAAACTTTAGGCTTGTTAGGACTCTTTTTAGGGCCTGTAGTTATGGTACTCTTTGTAACTTTGTGGCAAGAGCCACAAGCAGCACCTACTCTAAAAAGGCCGATTAGTTATCGGGGCTAGCGGTGTTGGGTAATTGCTTGAGTAAACCTAAGACAGCACGCTGTACTTAGATTTACTCGTGAGGGTTATTTATAACAGGGCTGGTCAAAGCGATAAACAATACCAGCGCTACCCATCTGCACTTGCAAATTCTTACCAAAGGTATTATTGCTGCTGGTTGCCATGTAACGATACGCCGCATTAATTGCATAATTTTCAGAAAAATTATAAGTCAAACCTGCTGTTCCCTGATAGGTAAACGCATTATCACTTGCGTTAAAAAAAGTGACAGCCAAAGGTCCAGCACTATCGATATTTGCATTTAAAAAGGAATAACCAATACCGACACCAACGAAAGGAGATATAGCTTCCAAAAACTCGGGGAAGTCGATATAAATATTGGCCATTAATGCGTTCACATTAATATTTCCGGTGACGGTGGGTTGTCGGATATAATTAACCCGCAAGCGGTCCGGGTTAGCACTTAAATAAGTGTATTCAAACTCATAACGGATTGGATTGCTTTGAAAGCCAACACGACCACCGATATTATAGCCATTGCGATAACGAACATCTGATAAGAGAACATCCGCACGGTATAAGCTTAAATTGGAAGTAAAATAGCTGTAACCACCAAACGCGCTCAGATACCAACCATCAATTGCTGGAGCCGCCGTTGCCATGCCGCATGAGAGTAGGGCTGTAGAAATAAATGCAAATTTCATGTGCTTCCTTTTTTATTATTTTTAACAAGTCATGTTATCGTTTTAGGGCGAATTTGCAAGATCTGTTCTTTAAAAACATCCGAGTTAATTGCCTAATTAAAATCAAAAAGTAAAAAAATAAAATAAATCGAATTACAACTATACTTATAGATTGTGCTTGTCATTGAATTTTGTTGTGAACAGAGGGTGACCATTTCAGCAGTTTGAGTCGCTTGTACCCAGCCTGGAATGGTGTAATGATGAATAACAAACTAGAAAAAGGAGTTTCTTATGGCACAAGAACAACTGGAATTATCCATGTTTGCAATGAAGTATGACTACATCGATAAATTAATGGCCTGCATCCATGAACGTACAAAAGCCCTGACAATATTGGACAAAGCTTATTCACAAGCAAATAGTTCTACATTCATAGGTCAGATGTTTACTTTTATCAAAGGCAGTAATACTCATCAGGATGATTATCAGAATGTTAAAAATAATTTGCTAAATGCTGAGTCCAATGTTTACTTGCAGTATTTCCTCGATCTGATCAGTGGCCATGAGCTTCACCTTGAAACAAGCTATGCCCATTTATTTATAAAAAATTTAATTTTAGAAATTCCAGGGTATAAACACGAATTAAAAATCAGTCATTTGGTTTTAAAAGTAGCGGAAGCTTTAAAACATTCTCTGAAAAAGAATTTATTACATGTGGCAGAATTGAAAACAGAACCGGAAAAAAGCGTAACTAAATTACAACCTCATTTACAACAGATTAAACTGGTGGAAGGTTCGTGGGTCTCGGAGAAAGAAGATCATGAACGAATTATTTATCATATTGATTTTTCCCAAAAAAATCCGGTTCTTACTTTTGTAACCGAAGGAATAACCCATAATCAAACGCTAAGTCATGATTTGAAAAGTTTTTTTGAGAAAAATAAGATAGTTGGTTTAGAGCAGCTCAAGCCTCAAGTTTTTAATACTTTGAAGGCACTCTGTTTCCAAAATAGCATAAATACCTTGCAAAGCATTAAAGTATGGGTTGAAAAAGAGCATTTGCGTTCATTGGATGAACTCACTCAGAAATTATTAAAATCCATGAATAATACAGTGCCATTAAAAACCGAGTTACGTACCGCGTTCATTCTTAATCTGAGCAGTCATCAACTAGAATGGATCGACAGTTTAGGGCATCTTCTGGTCATTCCACTAAACGAAAAGGTCGGAATTTATGTAAGAAATTTGATGGATAAGATAAATAAAGGCGAATCTTTTGGAGAGATTGAAGTGCTCAAATTACGATTGGCACTCAACCAAGTCCAAACTGCAAAAACAGTATCGTTAGAGAAAAAAAATACCATTGAAAGTGCCCTCTCTGGCCAGTTTTTATCTAAAAAAACATCCATTACTCGAGTTCATCTTGTACCTTGTGATCAAGTTGGACAAATTGCAGCAACCATGTCTCCAACTCAGTTGGCGAAGGGGCAATTTAAATCTTCATTTGTTCTCATGCCCAACCTGGAAAAGCTTTATTGGGTGAATACGAAAAATAGCGCATCTGAACTGAATTTAAGAAATTACTCTGAATTGTATTCCTGGTTGCTTACCAAACCCAATTTCTCAAAAGAGGTTAACTTACAGGAGTTGAAGCAGCATCTGGCCAGAATAAATGTAAATTCGCCAGAATTTCCAGAAATTAAAAATCCTAGTGCGCTTAAAGTTCATTTGGTTGATACCAATAATGAAGATGAACGAATATCCTTATTATATGAACGAGTTGCTACGGGTACCTGTCAATCCTCATTTGTCTTAATGCCCGTATTAAAAAAACTTTATTGGATTAATACGGAAAATAAGGTTTTTGAGCTGTGTATGAATAATCACCCAGAATTAGAGTCATGGTTTATGAAGAACCCTGATTTTTCACAAGCAGGTAATTTATACCAACTGAAACAGCATCTTTCAAAAATTAACCTTAATTCTTCAGCACTTTCTGAAATTATTATTTCTACATTACCAACAAAAGAAGAAAAAGCCCTTGAGCAAAAGTTAACACCGAAATCGCAAGCAGCCTCATTTCTGGCTGCACAGCGAAAAATCAATAATTTTTTCCTGGATAAAAATTTGGAGAAGCAAAATACAGTTGTATCGCCATCCAGCAATAATCAAAGATTAGCCTAAAAAATAAACTTACCCTTGCTAAAGGGGGTAAGTTTATTTGTCCTATACTGTATTATAAGTAAGCACTTAATCTGGAGAGGGTAATGGCAAGTCCTGTTTCTTTAAATACTCTAAAGAAAGAAGCTCAGGCCTCGCTACAGTCAGCGCTTAAGCAGAATTTATCGGTAAAAGCTATGGCTAACAGTTTGTTTTTAATATCCGCCAGTTATTTTACTCATTACAGCATGGGGGATAAGGAAAAGCATCTTGCCTTTAACAACTATGCCAATAAAACACTTAAAGATGCTGTTAGTGACGATATTTTAAAAGAAAAACTCCCTAAAACAGTGAGTAAAAAAATTGAATATTGGGTCGAGGTAATGCAACAATTGGTTCAGAAAGGAGACTTTAATTCCGCTGGAATTATTCGTCTAGTCATTGATGAATTGCAGTACAAAAAAGAGGAACGATTACAAAAAGCATTTGCACGGCTACCAGAAGCAACGGAGTCGCAACTTAATTCATTTCAGGCTGGGAGAAATTTGCGCGCCTTAGATGTTTATCAAAATCAGTATACCACCGTTCCTTTTATTGAAATTTTTGGTCTGTTATCAGATATGACGGCAAATGCTAAAAGTCTCGGTAAATCTACTCAAACAGGCGCACGTAAAACTGAGGAAGTTGCCCATAAAGCCCGAGAAAATATGGTACATACCGCCGGATTGGCAATGAATGAATTATTCGATTTTGAACAATTCATCTCAGATTTAGAGCAATATCGTGATCAGCATAAAAAAGAATCGGTCTTATCCCGTTATGACCGTGCAAAGTATGAGTTAAGCGAATTGCTAATAGCACAATTAAAAAGTACCCCCCGTTTATACCGTCTTCAGGCAGAAATATTACAAAATTTTATTGAACAAGCTCCCAAATTACTGGGTCATGATAATCCTTTGCAGTGGTTACGCAAAAAAGAATTTACATTACTGGAAATGGTCAAAGATGCCTTAGTCAAGGTTCAGCCGTTAGCTCTTTATGAGAATGCAGTGGCCCAATCAGCAAAAGAATTAGCCCAGGCAATGCAAACAACAGCTGTTATTGAAAATCAAAAGGAAGAAAACAGAGACAAAGATAAATTGACCCAGAAATGGCAAACAGGAGAGCGTACTGCGAACTCCTCCCAAGAATCATTAATAGGTCGGCGTGTGTTAGCAGAAAAGACATTAGAACCGCAGAGCCCTGTTCCTGTTACCACCTCTTCGGCAAAAAGTTCTTTTAGTGAAAAGAAAAAATTTTTTGAAGATTTAATTCAAAAAAACAACGAGGAGGCGGAGAGTAATTTACCGCGAAAAAGATAGCGCTGTTAATAGCCAAAAGGATTTGGTATTCATTAAATTTTACCCGCACAAGGACATAGGGAGAAGTCGATGAGCACTGAGCAATTAATACGCATGGGTCAATCCAACTCCATTGATCCCATCCAAGCCGTTGCAGAATTCAAGTCTGCGGTGATGCAATCAGAAATTGCAGGTATTTTGTTTTTTTGCTCGAGCAGCTTTGATCTTGGTGCAATAGCGCGAGAAATGAATGCTGCATTTCCAGATGTATTGGTAGTTGGTTGTACAACTGCTGGTGAAATCGGTCCTCAAGGATGTGTGAAAAATACACTTTCAGGTCTTAGTTTTTCTAGTGAGGGCTTTACCCTTGATGTGGCAACCATTGATGGTTTACAAAATTTCACCCCGGTCCAAGGCCGAACTCTAGTTAATAATCTGATGCAAAACCTTGAACCGAAAGTTCCACTTACCCCGAATGACACCTTTGCCTTTTTATTGGTGGATGGGCTTTCATTACGCGAGGAGCAGCTTGCCCATACATTGCAAGAAGCTTTGGGTGAATTTAAATTGTTTGGCGGCTCAGCAGCCGATGATTTAGCTTTCAGTAAAACCTGGATATTTTCAGAAGGTACTTTTCAACCTGATCGCGCAGCTTTAGTGCTAGTAAATACAATTTATTCATTTAAATTGTTTAAAACTCAGCATTTTGTTTCAGGCGATGAAAAATTAGTTGTAACCCGCGCTGATCCCAAGCAGCGTATCGTTTATGAAATTAACGGCTATCCTGCGGTCGAAGAATATGCCCGGATTGTTAATTGTCCAGCCAATAAGCTTGATCCGGAACAATTCTCAGCCACTCCATTTGTTATTCGGATCAATGGCATGGATTATGTCCGTTCCATTCAAAAAGCAAATGCCGATGGGAGTTTAAAATTTTATTGCGCCATTGATAATGGCCTTATTTTTATGGTTGCACGTGGAATCGATTTAGTGAAAAATTTACAACAAACGTTTGCTGACATTGAGTCTGAAATTGGTAAACCCCAAGTGGTTTTAGTATGCGACTGTGTATTGCGTAATCTTGAAATACAACGCAAGGGGATTAAAGCAGAGGTAGAAAAATTATTTAAAGAACATAATGTCGTCGGATTTAATACCTATGGAGAACAATTCCGTGGTATTCATATAAATCAAACGATTACAGGATTAGCAATAGGGACTACGCGGAATCGAACTTATGTCCGATAATTTAACTTCGTTAAAAGAAGAAATTACCCGCTTGAAAAAAATTATCCAAGCACTTATGGATAAAGCGGAGCAAGATATGAACGCCCCAAGGACGGATTTTAGTGTGTTTCAAAATACCGTCATTCTTGCTGATCAGGTACGAAAACGTACCCAGGAATTAGAAGATGCTCTGAAAACAAATGAAAAAATAGCGCGAGACCTCCAACAGGCAAAAAAATTGGTAGAGCAAAGTGAGCAGTACCTGCGTGATATATCTTCGGCTTTAGGGGAGGGAATTATCGTTATTAATGAACATTCTAGAATTGAATTTGTTAATGCATCGGCCTGTACCTTATTAGGATATCAGGAAGAGGAAATTATTGGCAAAAAATCTCACCCCCTATTCCATCATTCATATCCGGATAATTCACCATTCCCTGCCGAAGAATGCAAGAATTTACAAGTGATTCGTACACAAAAACCTTACGTGAGTGAGGAGGATTTTTTTTGGCGTAAAGACGGTTCCTGTTTTCCGGTTTCACTCATCACGACTCCGATAAAACTTAAAGGGAACATTATAGGGGCAATAACTGCCTTTCATGATATTACACAATTTGTTTATGAACGTGAGCGTTTACGTGAGATGCAGGCAGCGATAGAACAAAGCCCTGTCTCTGTAGTGATTATAGATAGGGATAAAAAAATTATTTACGTTAATCCGCAAATCATTCAATTAACAGGTTATAGCCGCGAAGAATTACAAGGGCAAAAAATTGATATCTTCTACAAAAATGTTACCTCAAAATCCACATTGCTTAACCTATGGAGAACTATCAACTCAGGTACCCCTTGGGTTGGGGATTTACTTTACAAACGCAAAGATGGCAGTACTTTTTGGCAATCTTGGAATATTGCCCCGGTTTTTGCTGTAAGCGGTCTGATTCAGCACTTTGTAGGCGTTGGTGAAGATATTACTGAGAAAAAAAAGCTGCAATTTTTATTGCAAGAGATTTCCTATATTGACGGATTAACGGGCGTTGCGAATCGGCGCCGCTTTGACCAATTTTTAGATGAAACCTGGCGTCGAGCCTTTAAGCGTAAAAAAAACATCGCCATTATTATGATTGATATCGATTATTTTAAACGATACAACGACTATTATGGTCACCTTGCAGGCGATGAGGCTCTAAAAAAAGTAGCAAAAATCTTAAAAAGCACATTTGTATATGCGAATGGATTAGTGGCCCGCTATGGTGGCGAGGAGTTCACATGTATCCTGCCAGACGTTACCTTGGATGTAGCGACAACAGTTGCTGAGAAGTTACGCCAAGCGGTTCTCGATTTAAAAATTCCGCATGAAGATTCGGGTATTTCTCCTTATGTGACCATTAGCTTAGGTGTAGCTGCTATGGTGCCCCAGTCGTCCTTACCGAATAGTTTATTAAGTATGGCTGATAACGCCCTATATCATGCGAAAGTTTCTGGACGTAATTGCGTGCAAATCGGCTCCTAGCTTGGTAGCCCCGTTATATTGTTGTCTGGTGATAAATTCCATCGCGAATGATTTAGACGGAAGAGATATTGCTTTGAGACTCATATTTTTGTCTCAAAGCGCGTTTGAACTTATAGAGAAAATTCGAGCAAAGTAAGAAGAGGCGACCATTTTGCAGTCCACTCATAATTGTTCGGATTACGACTTTCCTTCCGTTTGAGCAAAACACCATTTTCCATTTTAAATAATGCCGCGGCCTGATCTAATTGTCCCACTTTATCAGCTTGAGGCACCAGCTCCAGTTCACTATACTTCTTGGGTAATGTTCCTGATAGGAAGGTATCATATATTGCATCCGCTGAGCGTTGCATGGCTTCGATGAGAATGTAGCGGTGATTCGCCGCCTGACTTTGCATGAGATAATTATCTCCATAAGCTTTCCAGGAAAGGCCTGCTGCATTCACCACATTGACTCCCAAGCGGTTATCTTCATCATGCATTAAATTAGCCAATAATAACTGCAAAATTGCGGGTAACTTGATGTGTTCGGAGATGGCTCGACGAGGGGTGCGGAGATGCCCAGCAGCAAATGAATCACTTAAAAAATGATTGGCAAATGCATTTTGAGCATAAGCGAGCTCCAGCAGTTGTTGTGCCGTTTTGTTATTGCCCATCTTCTTTTGTTGATAGGCTTGCATTGCCGTATTCAGTGCAGTCTGATGGCCTGCTTCATAGGCTTTTAGCGAATCAGGTGAAAAATGATCAAAATTAACTTCGGCAAGTTTTAAATAAGTGCCAAAAGGAATGTATTCACTCACTTTACTCCCACCGCAGGTGAGACGATTGGATTGTTTGTTAATTTCAGTAGCGTGTAATTTATAAAAATCGGGTTCAGATTTGCCATCCTGTTTCCAAATCACCAATTGCTGCGCCAAGTTTTGAAAATAGCTTAAGAGATTTTTGGTCTGCGACAGGGGGTTTTGACATCCTTTGTTATCTTTTCCTTGTGCAAGTGCATTGAATTGTGCAAGAAAGCATATGCTGCGTTGTTTGGGCTCACAGCTTGAAATGGGATAGCGCGGGTCGCCGAAAAGATCGCCAGCGAGCATGACGATTTGTCCGTAAGTTAAGGTCATTCCATTGGGTAGACTAAGTTGTTTACTTTGATTTTCTTCTAAATGAAGCGTGACTTGGTCGCCTAAGAATTGATGTTCTAAATTAGCAAAACCTTGTGGATGCTGCTGCAGGTGCTGTGTAATTTGCGTTAAATTAGGAGCATTTTCTGCCTGCAAGTGTATGGGGAGGAAAAAAAGAAACAAAACTAATAATAATTTATTCATATATTAACCCTGAAAAAAGTTCCAATCAGGGTTATCGGCAATTATGCGAAAGAGTTAATAGTTACGGCAAAAAAAACATTAAATGGGTTTAAAACCATTAGTAATTGGGTATCGCCAATCTTTACCGAAAGCCACGGCACTTATTTTTATGCCCGGTGCTGATTGTCGTCGTTTATACTCATTGCGCTGTAACAGATTCAGCACCTGTGACACCACATCAGCACTGTAGCCACGAGCAATAAGCTCTTTTGGAGTTATTTTTTGCTCCATGTAGGCAACCAAAATTTCATCGAGCACGGTATAGTCAGGTAAGCTATCCTGATCGGTTTGATTCGGTCTTAATTCAGCAGATGGAGGACGGGTAATTACGCGCTCAGGGATTACCTGACTTATTTGATTACGATAATTTGCTAACTGGTACACTTGTGTTTTAAGAACATCCTTTAAAGGAGCAAAACCGCCACACATATCGCCATAAAGGGTCGCATAACCCATTGCTGCCTCACTTTTGTTGGAGGTAGTTAACACCATTTTTCCCGTTTTATTGGACAAAGCCATTAATAGTAAGCCACGAATTCGTGCTTGAATATTTTCTTCTGCAATATTTGGAGCATAACCGGTAAACTCCGGTGCTAAGGTGTTTAGCAATGTCTCATAGGCGGGCTCAATCGAAAGTTGTGCATGATTGACATTTAACGCATTAAGTTCTGCAATTGCATCTTCATAACTCATGGCCGCGGTATACTGTGACGGCATTAAAACAGCCTGGACGCGTTCAGCCCCTAAAGCATCAACGGCAATTGCTAAGGTTAATGCAGAATCGATACCACCCGAAAGCCCTAATAGTACTCCGGGAAAATTATTTTTATTCACATAATCCCGGGTGCCGCAAACTAAAGCTTCATAAAGTAATTGAATGGGTGGCAATTGTGGCGTTAAATTCCCTGAGGGCTGCTTCCCATTGAATTCAACGGCACACAATTCCTGGTTAAAGGCTGCGGCACGAACACATACTTCTCCGGAAGCATCCATCACCATGGACTGCCCATCAAAAAGCAATTCGTCTTGCCCACCAACCTGATTCACATAGACAATAGCAATGCCTTTTTGTGCGTAATTTTTTAATAAATTTACCCGTCGTTGATATTTATTTAAATCAAATGGAGAGGCGTTAATACTTAACACTAAATCGACTTTCTGGCTGATGAGATCATCCATCGGTCCTGGATGCCAGGCATCTTCACAAATACAGATGCCCACGCGGTAGTGATTTATTTCTAGAATACAAGGATTTTGAGGACCCGCGGTAAAATAGCGTGCCTCATCAAATATCTCATAGTTTGGTAATTTTTGTTTATGATACGTTGTGATGCATTCCCCCTGGTGCAATACGCTTACGCTATTGAATAAATGCTTGTCATGCAACAGCGGGTGTCCGAGCACCACATAACAGTCTTGTGTTTGCTTTTGAATGAAGAGAAGTTGTTCCTCGACTTGCTGTAAAAACTCTGGGCGATAAATTAAGTCTTCGGGTGGATAGCCAGTTATAGCTAATTCAGGAAAAACGATAATATCAAAATGCGCTTGCTGTTCGCTAATAATTTGAATGATTTGTTGTGTGTTGTTGCTTAGAGCACCAACGATAGGGTTTATTTGTGCCATCAGCACCCGTAATTTATCATGCATGGTCTAACCTCTTTTTTGCGGACTTAGTCAATTTTGGCAATTTTTGATTTTTTTGTTCTAAATGCTGGCATTATTATATGTTAAGATAGCGGGTAGTGTATAAGTATTTCTCGTATATAGGGCAAATTATGAGTTTTTTTAAGGACATCTATAAACAAATTGTAAAGCGATTGAAAAATATAATTTATGCGCAAAAAAATAATACGGATAATGTGCCCGAATCAGTATCCGGTTTACCACCAGAGCTGCTCATGATGATTGTGGAAAAGTTACCCGATGTTCATGCGGTAAAAGGTCTCTTCATAGTTGATAAAGCGACCTATAATTTTTTTAAGCCTTACAATTCGAAAGTAACCTCTAAATATTATGCACTGAAAAAAAAGGAACAATTTTACTCGAATTTAAATAATCTATTTACCTGGAAAGTGCGCTCAATACCAGTTTTTGCAGTTTTTTTTCAAGCAAGTATCGTCTGTTTCGCGATCGGTACATTTTTTGCAACGTGTGCAGGTTTTAAGTTGATTACACCGCGAAGCTTAGATGATACTAACGTTGTTAAATTGATAGAAATACCTTTTATATTCATAGGAGTCGTTACGACTTCTTGCATTTATCTTCCTTCTTCAATAAAACTTTTAAGTCACTATCTTCAAAAATGCAAATACAAGAGTTTCCATTACGAAAGGGAGTTAGAGAAATTAAAAGAGAGTAACAATGAGCCTTTTAATTTCAAAAGCTAGTCCTCGTGAGATTTGTTATTGGCAAATTTAAAGGAGTCACAATATTTACTACTAAATTGATGATATAATTATACATTGAACTTAAAAGACCTAATCCAGAATCCTATTTATGTTACGTGATGCACTTGCCAGTATGCCCCAAGCCTTTGACGCCCCGATTTTGTTACGCGGCCAAGAATATTTCCAGCAAGGAAAAGTGCTTAATGTACGATTTAGTGAAGGATTGATTCGTGGGCGCGTTAAGGGGGATGCGGGACAGATTCATGATGTTTATATGGATTTGAAATCCTGGCCTAAAAAACGCGCACATTGTAGCTGTAATGCAGCAATTAATTGCCGCCATGTGGCTGCGTGTTTATTTGCCTTACGTGAACGTGAAGGCCAGCAAGTTCATAGTCCAGCGAGTGGTATTCGCCTGGACAAGCGTCTAGATAGCTGGTTAAAAAATCTTCGTGCCCAAGAAGCTGCAGAAACGAAAACACCCGATATAACCCATCATCTTCTTTATTTACTTGAGCTTAAACATGGAGGTCATGAAGATAAAGTCATCTTACGTTTAGGCCTAGCCAAGTTATTAAAAAGAGGGGGGTATGGCAAACCCGTACCGCTTTTGTCGATTACTGATTCCAAAAAACAATATTTTAGGGGCGATGATGATGAAATTGTTGCACAATTATTGTTTAAATGTGGCACTGGACAATGGTTTGACGCTTTAATATTGCGTAATAGTGAATTATTAGCACGAGTATTAAATACTGGCCGCGCATTTCTAACCACGGATTTAAATAAACCTTTGCAATTCGGTCCGGAGCTCAGTGCGGAATGTCAGTGGGTACTCGCCCCTGATGGCAGCCAAAATCTGCTGCTTATGGAGCAAGATACAGAGATTGCTCCCTTATTACTTGATCAGAGCTGGTATCTGGATTTATCCCATCATACTCTAGGCTATGTGAATACACCTTATCCCATAAAACAGTTGGCACATTTATTACATGCCCCGCCAATTTCCTTGGAACAGGCGCCGATTTTTGCACAAAAATTACAGCAGACTAATCCAGATTTTCCTCTGCCGACCATTTTTAATGAGCGCACCATTGAACATATTGAGCCACTCCCTGTTCTGATCTTAGATGCAGAGCAAGTCAGCGCTCACGATGAATCTTTATTGTTAACGGCAGAGGAAGAATTTGATGCGCACTTCACAGCTGCAGTAGATTTTCGTTATCACGACCAGCAAATTTCAGCTCAGGATTCTTGCGAATGGGTGGTGACGCTCATGGCGGGAAAATTAATTCAATACGAACGCAATCGTCAATACGAAGAAGAGCAAATTTCAATATTAAAAAAATTGCTCAACTTGAAATCTACAAGCGCGAATCATTGGATCTTACAAGATATAAGAACAGGTAACGATCTGGAATATGTTCGCGATCAATTTGTTCCGTTACTCCAAGCCCAAGGATGGCAGGTAGAGCTGCGGCATCCATTATTCCAACACGTGGTCCAGGCGAGTGAAGTGGAGTGGTTTTCTGAGCTTGCTGAGGCAGAGAATGATTTTTTCTCTTATCAGCTGGGTATATTAATTGAGGGGAAACCTGTCAGTGTGGTGCCTCTGGTTGCTGACCTTCTGCAACGATATCCTGCTGCAGAATTAGAGCAATTAGCGGATGAACAGCTGATTAAATTACCCTTGCAGCGTGGACAAGCTTTACAAATTAATATGGGGCGAATTAAACCCTTAGTGCGTTTATTGTTGCAATTTGGCGCACGCCATATTAGTCATGAAGAATTACTGAAGATTAAAAAATATCAGCTAATTTTAATGCAAGAGGCGGAATTAGCTTTAGCAGCAACGAACTCACGCTGGCTAGGTGCTGAATCTTTACGGGTGCAGTTGAAAAAGTTAATCGAAGCACAAATTCCGCTCGTAGACCCCCCTCAAGGTCTCAAGGCGCAATTACGTGACTACCAACAATACGGCCTAAGTTGGTTGCAATACCTTCGACAATACAGCTTTAGTGGTATTTTAGCTGACGATATGGGGCTTGGAAAAACAATTCAGACTCTAAGTCATTTGCAATATGAAAAAGAGCAAGGACGCATCCAGAAACCGAGTTTAATTGTCGCTCCCACAAGTTTGGTTGGAAATTGGTTAATGGAGGCAAAACGCTTTACTCCTGATTTGCGAGTGCTCGTCTATCATGGAAGTGAGCGACATCAAGTCGATTTCATAAATTATGATTTAATTATTTCTACGTATGGATTAATTCAACGTGATAAAGCCCGGTTTACTGAGCAAGGATTTTATTATTTAATTCTAGATGAGGCGCAATTTATTAAAAATGCGCGAACCAAGACCACGCAAATAATTCAACAATTACCAGCCCAACATCGGCTTTGCCTCACAGGAACGCCTCTTGAAAATCATCTTGGAGAATTGTGGTCATTATTTCATTTCTTAATGCCAGGATTATTAGGTGATGCACGTCAATTTCGTCAATGGTTTCGTGTTCCAATCGAAAAAAATCTCGATGAGCAGCGGCGAGAAGTATTAATTAAGCGTATTAGTCCATTTATTTTACGACGTACTAAAAATCAAGTCGCACGTGAATTGCCACCAAAAACTGAGATGACGCATTTGATCGAAATTTCAGGCCCACAAAGAGATTTGTACGAAGCCATTCGTATGAGTATGGAGAAAAAAGTTCGCGATGCGATTGTTAAGCAGGGTTTGGGGCGTAGTCATATAATTATCCTGGATGCCTTATTAAAGTTACGCCAAATCTGTTGTGATCCCAGGCTGTTATCTTTGCCTGAGGCGCAGATTGCTTATGGCAGCTCCGCGAAACTGGATGCACTAATGAGACTTTTGGATAATTTAATGGAAGAGGGGCGTCGCGTTTTAGTTTTCTCGCAATTCACCTCAATGCTTTCGCTCATCGAAACAGCATTACAAGAACGCCAATATGCTTATTTAAAGCTCACAGGACAAACACAAAATCGCCAGTCTTTGGTAAATCAATTTCAGGAGGGGTTGGCGCCTATCTTTTTAATAAGTCTCAAAGCGGGTGGCACCGGGTTAAATCTAACACGAGCCGATACGGTAATTCATTATGATCCCTGGTGGAACCCTGCTGTTGAAAATCAAGCCACGGACCGCTCCCACCGCATTGGTCAGGAAAATCCAGTTTTCGTTTATAAACTCATCACCGAAGGTACCGTTGAACAAGTTATCTTAGGAATGCAAGAACGAAAACAGCATTTAGTCGATGGCATTTTAAGTTCTGAGCCAGGGAGTCAGGTGCGTTTAAATGAAGAAGACTTGCAGCAATTTTTTATGCCTTTAGATTAGGGTTCAGACAATAACAGTTTCCGTTCTAATCTTAAAAAAAGATTCATAAAAACTGGCATAGTGCGCAATCATAGCATAAGCTATTAGGTGAGCAATTATGGAGAGAAAACAATGAACTTATGGAAAAAAGTTTGTGGTATGGCATTTGCGTTGTCTTGTCTTTCTTCAGCCTATGCTGGGTCAGCGTCTGGCACTTGGACCACTATTGATGATAAAACTGGGCAAAAAAGAGCAGTGGTATCTGTAAGCGATTCAGGCGGTACGCTCAGCGGTGTTATCAGTAAAGTATATCCCCAACCCGGTGATACTGGTGTTTGTATAAAATGCCCTGGCGCATTTAAAGGCAAAAAAATCCAAGGTTTACGCTTCCTTTGGGGCTTGAAAAGCGAAGGCCCAAATCAGTGGGGTGGTGGTTATATCCTGGATCCAAAATCTGGCAAAATCTATCGTGCTAAAGTAACTTTAGAGGGCAATAAATTGCTCGTTCGCGGTTATGTTGGCATGTCTTTACTTGGTCGTACACAAACCTGGGTACGCTAAGCATTATTCCCTTCCCCCTGTGGGAAGGGAATTTCCTAATGACATTCTTGTGAAAGCATCTTAAAATAGTGGTCGGAAAATCTATTCGATAAGTTGACCATCATGCTCGATGCAAAATCCGCCCATAAATCGGTTGATCCATTAAAACGCCCCCCGCATTCATTAGAAGCGGAACAGGCAATTATTGGTGGACTCATGTTGGATAACCAGGTTTGGGACAAGATAAGTACCAAACTGTGTGAAACCGATTTTTATCGAGTCGAACACCGCGTGCTTTTTCGCGCTATATCACTACTTGCTAAAAAAGATCAGCCTTTTGATGTCGTAACAGTCCTTGATATGTTGCAATCACATAACGAGCTTGATGATGCAGGGGGTGAGGCCTACTTATTCGAATTAGCGAATAATACCCCAAGTGTTGCCAACGTTAATGCGTATGCCGATATCGTTCGGGAAAAATCCGTACACCGCCAACTTATCGGTGTAGCGACCGAAATTGCTGATGCTGCTTATAATCCGGTAGGAAGAACGGTTCCTGAACTCCTTGATGTTGCAGAAACGAAAGTGTTTGCCATTGGTGAACAAACGGGTGGCGATGGTGGTCCTGAAAATATTAAATCCATTTTAGTGCGCACCGTCGAGAAAATTGATGCTCTATACCATAATGGTGATGCGCTTACAGGTATGCCTTCTGGTCTGAGTGATCTGGATGAGATGACTTCAGGCTTGCAACCCTCTGATTTAATTATTGTCGCTGGTCGCCCCTCCATGGGTAAAACGACTTTAGTCATGAATATGGCTGAGCATGTGGCCATTAAATCAGGTAAACCGGTGGTGGTATTTTCGATGGAAATGCCCTCTGATTCTTTGGCTATGAGGATGATGTCTTCTTTAGGAAGAATCGACCAACACAAAATTCGTACGGGTAAATTGGATGATGATGATTGGCCCCGAATCACCTCCGCCGTTCATATGCTATCGGAAGCCTCTTTATTTATTGATGATACTCCTGCATTAAGCCCTGCGGAAATGCGAGCACGTTCGCGTCGTATTGCCAAAGAGCATGGTCAAATTGGCCTTATCGTTGTCGACTATTTGCAGCTCATGAAAGTCCCAGGCTTCGGTGCCGAAAATCGTACGGCGGAAATTTCAGAAATTTCGCGTAGTTTAAAGGCTCTAGCAAAAGAATTAAATACACCCGTAATAGCGTTATCCCAGCTAAACCGAAGTTTGGAGCAACGCTCAGATAAGCGTCCAGTGATGTCTGATCTAAGGGAATCTGGAGCGATTGAGCAAGATGCTGACTTAATCTGTTTTATTTATCGGGATGAGGTATATTACGAGGATAGCCCGGATAAAGGAGTGGCTGAGATTATTATTGCTAAACAACGTAATGGCCCTATTGGTAAAGTGAGGGTTGCATTTATAGGTAAATACACGCGCTTTGAAGATTTAGCCTATAATGGCTATCAGGGGCTTGATTAATGTCCAGACCGACACGATTAATTATTGATACGCATGCATTAGTTCATAATTTAAAAAAAATTCAGGAGTTTGCTCCGCAGAAAAAAATCATTGCCATGGTTAAAGCGAATGCCTATGGCTGCGGTTTATCGGAAGTAATTCCCACTCTAGATGGTCGTGTATATGCCTTTGGCGTAGCGTGCATCGAAGAAGCTTTGGATGTTCGCCGCTTGGGAAGTCGCAGTCCCTGTGTTTTATTTCAGGGGGTTTTTAGTGCCGAGGAATACGTGCTGGCAGCCGCACAGGGATTTGATTGCGTGTTGCACCAACCACATCAAGTGCAGTGGCTCTTACAAACCCCATTGAAACATCCTTTAAAAGTATGGCTTAAAGTCAATACCGGCATGAACCGGCTAGGATTTAGACCCTACGAAATTCCTAGGGTGATGCAGACTATTAAAACCTGTTCCTGGGTGGCTCCACAAATTAACCTGATGACTCATTTTGCTTGTGCGGATGAGCCTTGGCGACCTGAAAACCAGCAACAAATGGATGCATTTGCGCAAATTAATGTTCAAGAGTTTTCCCACATTAGTATGGCAAATTCGGCGGCAATTATGTCATTTCCAGATACACATGCAGATGTCGTACGTCCCGGAATCATGCTTTATGGTGTGTCACCCTTTGCGGATAAAATCGCCCGCGACCTGGGATTATTGCCAGTGATGAATTTTGTTTCAGCATTGAGCGCCGTTTACGAGAACCCACCACAGGGGCAGGTAGGTTATAGCGGAACGTGGAAAAGTGAGCGTACCTCGCGCATTGGAATCGTTGCCGTAGGGTATGGCGATGGCTATCCACGTCACATTGAAGCCAATACTCCTGTTTGGATTCAGGGTGCAGAGGTCAATATAATAGGCCGCGTGTCCATGGATATGTTGGCAGTTGACCTTACAAACCATCCACACATTCAGCCCGGAACTCCCGTTGAGTTGTGGGGAAAAAATATTGCAGTAGAGCGTATTGCTCAAAAAGCCGGTACTTCAGGATATGAGCTCCTATGTCAGATTTCTGAACGTGTAAGGCATCGATGAGACGTTATTTGTTGAATTTTATTAGCCATAAATGATTGTTTTTGTTTCATTTTTTATAAAATATACTCAAAAATCAAGTTGAAATATAGATCCGCCCTAATCGTAATGCTAGAATGGCGCAATTAAAACAATACTTAAATTGGGTGAATATCATGAAAAAGCTCATAATTGCTTCACTTTCTTTATCTGTTTTGCTTACAAGTTGTGCGCAGATGAATAATGAGGGGGTAGGTACCATTACAGGCGGTGTTGTGGGTGGATTGCTTGGAAGTCAATTTGGTGGTGGTTCAGGTCAAGTGGCGGCAGCCGCAGGAGGAGCATTACTTGGGGCTTTTTTAGGTGGACAAATTGGTAAATCTATGGATAAAGTCGACCGTATGGAAATGCAACGAGCCTTGGAGACTGCGCCAACAGGAAGACCTGTGACATGGTCCAACCCAGATACTGGTTATCGTTACACGGTTCGTCCAACGCGAACTTACTACCAACAACGTTTACCTTGCAGAGAATACACAACACAAGCATGGATTGATGGACGTAGAGAAGTGATTCGAGGCAG
>Ga0209960_1000933_pt1 | contig 48135 bp, 42 predicted proteins | sample ThiBiot_500_plan_2_FD_183947 | JGI IMG/M metagenome (GOLD analysis project Ga0209960, IMG submission 183947) | Wastewater bioreactor microbial communities from Cape Town, South Africa - Thiocy_expt_500_plan (SPAdes) | ecosystem: Engineered > Bioreactor > Thiocyanate-remediating >... | reverse complement strand
TTTCTATAATGATAAAATCTATCGAGAATTGATTTTTCTAGGTTTACATATAAATCTGTTTATGCTTTATAATGTAATGTTTCTTTTTCGTTTTCATCTCGTTCGAGATAGTCTTTTTCCAATAGAAGATCAACACACTTCTATACAAAAGAAACAAAGTTTATATCGAATTATGAGTTGAGTTCAACGAACTTTAATCATTGATATTTCAGGTTTGAAACGTGATTTTAATTGTTCGATAACTTCTTGTATTAATAGAGAATATTTCAATATTTTTCGCATTTTCATTATTCGAATAATTGTTGCTTGAATGAGATATTTTCGTTCGTCATTGATTGTTCGAAGATTTTCATTGTCTTTTTGTTCGATATTTTTCGACATGAGTGTTAAATCGACTCGAATTCGTTTCCTAAAATTATTGAAAACATATCTAATAATTATTATATTATTTACTTTCGAAAATCTTCAGCTAGTCGAACTGTTGAATCATTTTCATTATAGATCAATAATTTGAATTTAACGAGATTAACTAAAATCGAACGTATTCGTTCATGATTCATTTTGGTATGATTTTCAATTTCATCAACAGTCCATTGAATCGATTGATTAAATAAAAGTAGAATAGCCATTTGATATGTTGAAACCTAGAGAAATTCGCTTTATGAAACATACGTATATTCAATCGACATACTTTAAGATTATATTTTTGTTTCGTAAAAAGTGTTTCTAATTCGCCAATTGAATGTTGTGGAACTAGAGTCAATTTTCGATGTTTATGTTTAAGTAAATAAAATTTAATAAATTGATCATAAACACAATTCAACTATATTTTATCATTCGAATGAATTAAATCAAAACTCAATTTTATCTATTTTACTAGCTCAGGTAAAAGACAATCCATTGATCCTGACAATGGCCAAACATTGGATGCAAGAACCATGCCAGAGAATTTGACTAAAAATTAACTTTTTTTTTTATTAAACTTCAATGCTGTTTTATCAAATATTTACATGGAAGTTCCTTTTGATTATGTAATTCATTATTAATACGAATATCCTGTAACATTTTTTCCATTTTCGATGTATACTCGTAACCACAAGTTTGCTAAACCAAAGAACTTCGATAGAAACAAAGCAAATTCGACAAAAGAAAATCCAACTTTGAATTTCGAAATAATCACTTCTTCGTAGTCCAACGATGTACTTTCGTTATGAATCAAACGTTTTGATAATAATCTTCGATATAATGATTCAAATACATCTTTATTCTCGATATAATTGAAAACAATCATTATCTCATCGACATGAACGTTAAACTCTAACTCTGTATGGCTAAAACAGAGGGATAGATTGATGTTTTTCATTTTTAACAGAAAAAAATGTTGATTATATACTTTTTTCGCAGGATTAGATGACAGCATTGAGCTAATATTAGCAATGAAGTTTTGCCATCAATTGGCAATGCAATACATTTCGTACAAGCCTTTGAATTTCATTAAATCAATCTCAAAATCATAGATTTCAAACAAACCTCATTGAGAAAAGTGTCTTGGATGAATTGAGAAAATTTTGAATGAATATCAATGATCGTTGTTACATAAGTTTCTGAATTCTTCAAAGAAATTTATGAGAAAACGAACTACGTAGTATTCTATTGATTACTTCAATTGCTAAACGACCTGCTTCAAAGATATGATCCCTGATAAGATCTTTCAATGTCATTTTCGTTATTGAGAACTGTTTAATCATTTGATATAGATCTTTCAAATCTAAATTCGAATTGAAATCACTTTAAAAGTACACATACGATTATTTGTTATAGACCTTCATCATTTTTTCGATTCAACATATCTTTAACTGTATCGTATATTTCATCCAAACGATTACCAATGAAAATTTGTTCAATCATGGTCAAGACAGTTTGTGTTGATTGCGATGGAAGATAACGCTGGATTCGATGTTTTTCTTCATTATAATATTTAGTTATCTTTAGATATATAATAAGAGGTTCATCAGCATATTTGTTTGCTTCGATTTGATAAAATCGTTTTGTTTGCTCGAAAAATGAATTTTCAAAGGAATCTTTATAAAAATTCATTGGTATTGGTGATATGATCTCTGCTTCATCTTCAAACCACACGTGAATGTTTTTATCGAAATGAAATTCCTTGAAACTATCAATCATATCATTAACAAAAGAAGCATTTGTTATATCATGAGTTGTTCGTTCAATTTCGATTATTTTCAAACCGCTGTTTAGTAACCGATTAAAAATTGGTTTTAACATGTATTTGTACCATGTTAATATAACTAACTAGAATTGAAGCAATACTATGTCAACATATTTTTCAAAAATAACTGACAATGTTAATATTGTGAACTTTATCACATCTCTTTTGTTGTGCAAAACCCACCCACTGTCTGTGAAAATGGTGGAAAATGTAACTCAATAATTTTATTGCCCGAATATAGTCTGTCCATTTATTAATATACCATCGAACCAATTCGTCTTCGGTTAATATTTCACTTCTCTCAAAAAAAAATAATATCAATATAAATATATGATTGCAAATATTTTTACTTTATATAATTTTTTTACATATTCTATTAAATAGTTTTGCGTTCTGTAATATACTTCTCCACCACCTGAATGTGTACCATCGCTATTCTGAACAACCGATATGAAATATTTCTGTCGGGGAATATTTATATTTTGTAAAATACGTTCGATTGAACCAATTGAACTAAGATCGTAGACTAGCCTAAAAGAATAAAGTCGATTATTAGTTATATAAAATGCCAATAGTTAGAATGTTTCATACGTGTATAGTTGCAGCATTGTTGCAACAGTGAGATTTTGTGAGGAAAATATATTGTCTAATCCTTCGAACAATTTGCTGAAATCAGCATTGAACTCTTGTATTGTATACATCTTCTATGACAATAAAAAAAAGATATGAAAAATTTTAATGTAAGATTGTGTTAGAGTGATGTGACTCAGTTATCGAACTGAGAAAATCCCCACGATGTTTATTCGAAAAAATACCCAAAAACAAGACAAACTTCTTCTCTCTTCTGAGAGAAACGAATACGTGCACATATATATATGATGAGATAACGAAACAATGAGTATGAGTAAGGAAAGAATGTATAAACGAATCTGAGAAAGAAATGAAGAAGTGGAGGTGGATGTATGCTAGTGACATCACACTGTAACAAATATAATAGACAACAAGTTTCTGCTTCGCTACAAAATATACTACACAGACAATATTCAATAGTTTAAGTAGAAGTTGTCTTTTTAAACATTGATCCAATCCCTTATGAATATCATTTGATATTATAAAGTATACGATGATGAAATGAAAATGTGATCTTATTGATATTTTTCTTTAATTACACAGACGGTAAAGTGATACGGTAGGAAAGGGTGAACGATTTCGATAATCATTGTATTTCAGAACTGCAAACAATATTTCCTAAATTACTATTGAAAAATAAGTATGTTTTTGAGCCCTGTTGTCGTCAAAGAGTTCAGTAATATACGATTCTGTGCGTATCCCTAGAAACTATCGTAGAGCTCCAGATTTTCAGGAACAGAAGCCCATATGGAATTTCGAGTTCTTGAGGAGAAAATCCAGAACTGACACTCTATATATGCCTGATTAGACGGACTTCATTTAATTTCTTTTTGTATCTTTTACGTTATTAATGTTTTGTTTGGCCCATCAATATAAATCCCGTCCCTTTCGCCCACTTTTTTTCTGACACAAGCGATGTTTGTGTTTACTGGTCAAAAAACTCTTGTTGCGCCACTGATGGTGATATAAAGGTTCCATCGATCATTAGGGACAATTAGACAAATTTCAGAGATGATTTCAAGGTGAAATGAAAACTAAAAATTGTACTAAAATATAGTCTTAGCAATTTTCATTCACTAGAGACCTTCTCATCCTCACTCGATTAATTCCCTGAGTTAAAGTCCTCTTCCTCATCATCTGATATCATTTTCCTAATTTACATTTTGCGTGAGCAAATTGAGTATTTGACTAAATGTGCTGATATGCGAGTTCTCTAATAATTGAAAGCTGTTTATGAGGGAATCGATCAATCTTTTTGGCATCTCCTATTTTATCGACAAAATATAGGTAAATAGGACAAATTATAGGACTTGTCAAAAATATAGGATTTATAGGAAATATAGGTCGAATCCGACCCCAGGTTTTTAACTGAAGATTGAAACAATAGTTACAGTAATAGCATTCATTATGAAAGATGTAAAGATTGCGATGCAATCAGTAAGATATTCTCATCTCAACGTCATTTATGTTTTTCTCTAATATGCCCAAAACATTGTTGTAACGATTTCACGTTTCTTTTTAAAAACTATCTGTTCAATAGATTATCCAGCAATTTCATTCCATTTCAAAATTGATGTACATGTTTTGATTTCTCGCTACGAATTATTTGCCTGACAAAATAAAAATTTGAAATCCGCGTTTAGATTTCTAAACATTACTACGCAACCAGAAACTGTTGAGAACATCGGAGAAATCATAATTAGAGAGCCTGGTGTATACTCTAAGGTATCAAATATAAATAAGAAAGCATTGTTATTCAAGGTTAGCATCAAATTCAAGCCCAGTTTCGAAAAACAAACTCCGTTAGTAGTAAAATCAACGGTATTCGTTAAAAACTAAGAATAGATTTATGAAGAGAATAAAAAACCGAGCGTTTATACGCCAGATCTCAACATATCGATTGAGTACCTTCGGCTGTAGTTTACGTGAAATGGTTTATATAGATAAGATGAATAAACAAGGAAGAAAGAAATCACCCGTATTTGTTACATAGAATAATAGCAAAAATAATAAGGAAGATTCCAACAAAATAACTAGCAATTGTCAAACCAAAAGCAGCTTGATATAGTTCTTTTTCACAAAATGTTGAAGAACTTGAATTCGTAAATTGTGTTCCTTCCCGTACTGTAAATACACCATGGAGCGTAAAAAAGAATCCTGCAGATGCTATGACAGTTACTACAGTTAACGTGTACGTTATACATCGATCTGTGTAAGAACACTTTGTTTCTTCTTTGATTTTCTCCCCGCGATATGTCGTAGTAGAAACTACATTCACTACGTCATTGCCCTCATTGGGATTATTCCCATAATACAAAACACACATAATAGAACATAGTAAAAGTGTTTCTGCCAGTCCACCACCAATAAGACAAGCATAAATAGGCGGAAAACTGCGGCAGTATTTTCCACTACTAGAATATTTGACACCATACGCGAATTTTGTTATCGGAATAACCAAGAATAAGACCGCCCAAATAAACAATAAACCTTTCGCTGCATAACTCATGTTACTGAAAACGTCTAATATATTATTTTTTGTATGAATTGAATCGTGTTTCGAAGAATTGCAATATTTATAGTACACTCTATTACTATATGATGAAATCAACCATCAGATATTGCAATTTCAATAAAAATTCTGCGAAAAATCGCATATTCTCAAAAAATTTCTTTTTATTAAAAAAACACTCTTGAATGCAACTCAATAGTTTCAAGAAGAGAGAAAAATCAATAAACATTCACTATATGACAGAAAGAAACAGTAATTCACTTTCAATTTTGTCATTCGGCGCAAGTTTTTTTTAGTTATACACAAAAAAAGCTGATGTCTCTTCTTCTGTAGGTCTTCAGTGGGATGCCAGTTTAAGATTTATACAATTCTGCACTACGAAAAGTGTCACCATCAGTAACTAATACTTTTCCATTGAATAATAAGGATTTTTTTTGGTAGCAAAGCTTTTATTTGTATAATTAACATTTCATGTGCACGAGTATACGGAGAGAGAAAAGAACTGAAGAAGAAAAAGGAAAAGTTAAAACAGGATAAAAAGGACTGATACACATGAACTGTCGAATAAAAGCCGACGAAAAGAGAATAACAGTTGGGCCCATGACGTCACGTCTTATGTCCATGTAAGATTTTGGATTACTATTTGTCTATTGGTTTTGATTCTTATACTCAGGTGATGTCGTTGTAATTCGGCAGTTGTTGTTATTTTATTCTTTTCTTCATCTATAATCGAGATCAAGAGAGAGGAAAATCTTCGTCAGCTAAGTGGCTGTTTCGCGACCTCTTGTGTACACGTGTGAGAAACAGAATACGTAATAATAAGGATGCACAATGAAACATACGCACTTCATTCATATTGTTTATATTAAACCATCCTAGATATCCCAGCAAAAATATTTACCTCTTGATTATCAACAGAGTATTAAAAAATAAACTAAACTTTGTTTTAGATGGTCAAAGTTTGCGAAATGTTCTTATCATTATAAAAATAAATTTCGTCTTTGCACGGGATAAAGTACACAATGTATTCTATTTTCTTTATATCATTGACAACTCAGGACAAAGAATGGTGAAAGACCATTTTGACGAAATTCTGACCCTATTTTATGCTGCTATATATTTACAGGTAAAATTTATTTAACTAAGACAAAAATACTTTCTTTGTGAGATATCATTCTTTACTTTCTTCATCAACATAAAGGTTTCTTCAAAACAAATTATGCATAATAAATATATATACGGTGAGTAAAATATTAAAAAATAAATCGATCGGATTACTTCAATCAATAATTTTTCTTTTAGTTATGTTACTTTTTATATCAACATTGTCGATTGTTACGTCGAAAAAGTTTAGAGGATATCCTATGAATAGAAAGTTTTCACAATCAAAACGAACGTCAGGTGAAAGTGAGCAACATGGTAAGTCGAAAAGATTCGATTGTTGTTGGACCAAATATTCGAATTTGTTCATCTAGGATGGATTTCTACTGGATCTATCAAACAAGGACGAGAATCGCATACATCGTCAGTTTTATCTAATGGAAAAGTACTAGTTGCTGGTGGCATTAATTATAAACTAGTTGCTGGTGGCATTAATCAACCTGGTGTCACAATCCTACGCTCATCTGAGCTGTATGATCCATCAACACAAACTTGGACAACTGCTGGTAATTTGAACCACCGCAGAGCTGATCATACGGTATCTGCACTATTAGACGGCAAACAATTAGTTACTGGTGGTACAAGTTTAGATCGCTATTTGTATTTGAATAGTGCTGAGCTTTTTGATCCAACAACAGAAAATTGGACCACTATTGAGCATATGCATGAACGACGATCAGATCATGTAGCATTGACACTATCAAATGGAAAAGTATTAGTTATTGGTGGATTTTGTGGTCAGAATACATCACGTTCAGCTGAATTATATGATCCATCGACAGGAAAATGGACATTTACTGGTAGTATGGCTTCATCTAGAGTGTATCATACAGCATCAATTCTTTCAAATGGCAAAGTACTTGTTGTTGGTGGATATGATAGTAGTATGACTATATCAAATGCATGCGAATTGTATGATCCATCAACAGGACTTTGGACAGCTACTAGTAGTATGAACCAAAAACGAGCTTATCACGTAGCAGTAACATTGCTAAATGGAAAAGTGTTAGTCATTGGTGGTTGGGTTGGGAGCCCAACTTTGAAAGGCCTGAATAGTACTGAGTTGTATGATCCATTAACTGGAGTGTGGACAATGACTGGAAGCATGAAATATCCAAGAATATCTCATACAGCTTCTTTATTATCAGATGGAAATGTGTTAGTTGTTGGTGGAACTGAGAGTAGTGATGAAGACAATGTTTATAATAGTAGTGAATTGTACAATCCATCAACAGGAATATGGTCGAATGCTGGTGATATGTTAATATCAAGAGATACCCACGCCGCATCTTTATTAAACAATGGAAATGTCTTAATAACTGGTGGACATTCTAATTTTGATGCAGGTACAATTGAATTAAGAAGTGCAGAATTATATGTTCCATCAACAAATAGTTTTACGACCTCTGATATTAATAATACTTTGCAATTATCAGACAAGCCATTCATTTGAATCAATGAAAAAAAATCCCAAAACTGTGAACGATAAACAATTACTTTAATCTTTAAACTACAATGATTACATATAATTTGATATTGATCTAATGTTTGTGAATAAATTGATTAAATGATTTGATCATAAAAGAATTTCATTCTATCCTATGAAAAAAAAACTCCTCTTTATTGTTTGTACTTGTGACTAGCAACAACGTTCGGATGGTACCTTGATAAGCTTGAAATGTTCATTCAAATTAGCAGATAAATGAATTTTTACTAATTTCACTAGCATAGTTCCCACACTAATCAACCATTCACTTAACGAAGAACTTTCCTCGAAAGTTGCTAAGCACTGCTCTGTTACATAATTCCATATTTTCACAGTTCTTTCATCGAAACAAGAAGCTAACGAAGTCTTTTCCAGTAATTGATGTTCAGGTATTATATTTAAAATTTTTTATTCATAATACATGAAATGATTGAACAAGAATTATATAATCATATTTTCCGACTGTATTTACTTATGATTTGTAGTGTTGCTAACCCATGTCAAACAATACGGTCGTTAACCACTAATTTACGATATAAAGCAGAGTCGAATACACCCGTCATATTTGACACAAAATTACGGAGCTACAGTAATGGTATTACGATATGTATACGGCAGTGCACCATGAATATACGACCCATAAACGGCAAAATTATGACCAAATACGAACAGTCGTATCGATAGATCTGGGAAGAAAATGATCAATATAGGATAGAAAATAGTTAAATTAACATAAAAAATTGGATATATTTATTTTCTCTGACAAGCTAATTGGTAAAATATGTATGTATCTATTTCGAATGATAAAGTCGTATAGGGTTTATTTTATAAAGAAAATCTAAACAGAGAGAGAGAGTATAGTGCACAATTTTAAGGATGAAATATGTTTGTTTTTTAAGTTCTTCGTACAAATAGCACACTTGGTCTGATATTGTCGAAAAAACGAAATTAAGTCTTGAAACTGATTCATCAAGATCATATCACATCAAGGAAAAATCTCGAATTTTTTTATCAGACAATAACAGTCGGTGTGTATCGAGCGAAAACAATGACATTTTAATGAAATTTGAGAGATATATGTTTATTCTTTCAAAGAAATCGCAGCCTATTATACATTTTCAAGCGAGGACAAGCATGAATTACATCAATTCAGTTAGATAAGCAGATTAAAGATACAGAAAACAAAACATATGATTGACACACAAAGTGATTTGCTTCCATTGTTGCTAAATGTTGACGATACTTTTGTAGACGTGACTGAAGTCGTTACGAATATAGATTTAGTAGTACTAGTAGTAGTAGAAGTTACTGTTGTGTGAAGATTTTCTGAAAAATCAATTAAATTCGATTCATGTTTCTTTTTTTTATAAGTAATTCAATTCACCTGTTGTTATTTTTGATTCGACTGCATTAGTTGTTCGTGGAACTTCGAGGAAAAGAGTTTCTTTTATTTCAAATCAAAAGAAGAAAAAAAACTTACTGCAGACTTGGTTTTTCACGATCTTTTGTACTCGTTTATTCAATTGGTCAGTGACATAAATATTTCCATAACTATCAAATGACATGCTCATAGGAAAATATAATTTATCGTTTGTTGAACCTCCTATTCCAGAACATCCAAAAATACAACGAAAACCATTTTCATCTGAACCAATTATTCGATGATTTCCCTGATCAACAATAAATAGATGTTGATCAACATCGAGAACTATTCCTGTTGGCCAACTAAGTTCGATTGTTAGTCTTGCTGATTCTTTTCCTGCAACAGTTATTCCATTTGTTTGATTCAATCGAAATAATTGAATTCTATTATTTCCAGAATCTGCGACATATAAATCTAAATTAATATCAACGAATATTCCATGAGGATTATTAAGCATATCCGATTGAGATCCTCTAACACCTGTTCCAGCAACGGTTGTTTCTGTGTCATTTGGCCACGTTTTATCAACTCGATGGTTTTCAAACATTGAACAATATAAATTTTCATCAATATCCATGAAAAGACCAGAACATGCTGATGGAACATTCATAACCGATATCCATGTTTCATTTTCTACACTCCATTTATCAACATGACCATTCGTTTTTCCATTATCAACATAAATATCACCGTTCGTTGATACAAATATTGATAATGAATCTGATAAACTACCCGAAATATTTTTTGTTGGATAGAGATGATTTTCATTTAGCCAAATAAGAATTTCACTAGTGTTTTGATTGAGTATGTAAATTGAATTGTTCGAATTGACAAAGATATCGTATGGTAGTGAGTCCACAAGACTTTCATTGGCAAAAGTCGTTGCATTTGAATTCCAACTTGTGTTTAAACAAAATCTTGGTTGATTATACGAAAGTGTCAAAACTACAAAGTTAAAATGAAAAGATTTTCGAACAATTTTTCGCACACTTACGATCAGATTTCTTTGATAAAGAGATTTTTTGTACTCGATCATTTACTTTATCGGTGACATAAATATTTCCATAACTATCAAATGATATTGTTTTAGGATAAGATAATTTATCGTTTGTTGAACCTTTTTCCCCAGAACATCCGAAAATACAACGAAAACCATTTTCATCTGAACCAATTATTCGATGATTTTCTGAATCAGCAATAAAAAGATATCGATCACCATTGAGAACAATTCCTGATGGCCAATAAAGGTCGATTGTTAATGTTCCTGATCCTTTTCCTGCAACAGTTATCCCACTTCGTTGATTAAATCCAAATAATTGAATTCTATTATTTCCAGAATCTGCAACATATAAATCTAAATTGATATCAACGAATATTGCAGTAGGATAGTCAAGCATATTCGATTGAGATCCTCCAACACCTGTTCCAGCAACGATTGTTGTCGTACCATTTGACCATTTTTTAACAACTCGGTGATAATTATGGATTGAACAATATAAACTTTCGTAAATATCGATGAAGAGACCATAACATGCTGACGAAACATTCATAACCGATATCCATCTTCCATTTTTTACAATCCATTTATCAACACGACCATTCTGATCTCCATTATCAACATAAATATCACCATTTGCCGTTACAAATAGTGAGAATGGATTTGATAAACTACCCGAAATATTTTTTGTTGGATTGAGATGATTTTCATTTTGCCAAATATGAATTTTACGAGTGTCTTGATTGGGTATGTAAATTGAATTGTTTGAATTGATAAAGATACCAAACGGAAATAAGCCCACAAGACTTTCATTGGCAAAAGTCGTTGCAATTGAATTCCAAGTTGCACTGATTCGAAATCTCGGTTGATTCAATGAAAAAGTTGCAATAGTAAAATATTGTTGTTGATAGATGAACAAACCAATCCAAATCCGAAGAAACATTTGAACTGAAAAGATTTTTCTATTGTCGACATGTTTTTAAAACAATTTGCTTTGTCAATAATCATCGATCAACAAATGTGTCATCTATCTATGAATTTTCATGATTTTACAAGTTGATTCTCTTCTGCTTATTTATTTTTATTGATAAAAAGATACGTGACAAAATACTCGTTTATAAAATAAAAATTTAATCATTTAAATTTTGATTTATATAATATGTATCTTTAATAAGAAATAATTTTTTTAATCTTATTGATTCATTTAATGCTTCATCGTATGTTTTTTTTGTAAAAAAAACTCTCATTAATACTCTACCACCATTTTGATAATTATCAATAATTTCAAAATTAAAATCATTAAATAAAAAGAAAAATTCATAATTTTTATTTAAATTTTTTTCTTCTTGAATTTTTTCCAAATTTAATAATTCACAAATTTTTCCATTGAATCTCGTAGCAAATACAGATTGACATGAATATGAACCAGTAAAATTTTCATTAATATTTGGTATAATTCCAATATTTTTATAACCCATTGAAAGTTTGATAATTGAATCGTATAAATTAGCTCCATAAAATGATGTTTTATATTGATTATCATATGAAAATGCACTACGTGGATTAACTTCAATAATATGTATAATATTATTATTTATTTTATTAATCCATAATTCAATATTAACAAAACTATTTTTAAATGAAATATTTTTAAGAAATTCTTTACAAATATTTTCAACTTTTTCAAGTATTATATAAGGAAATTTTGATGGCATTATAAAATCAGAAAATATACCTTGATCAGCAAGTATTTCATCAGTAAAACCATATGTATATATATTTCCTTGATTATCAGCCCAACCTTCCCAATTTAATTGAAAACAATTCGTAATAAATTCTTCACAAATCATTATATTTTTAATTGATAATGGATATTTATCTAAATTTAAATAATATTGATTTAAATATTTTGTATCAACATTATAATTTGGTAGATTCATTTTTAATTGTTCAATTATTTGTTTTAATTGTTTAAAATCAGTAATTATATATTGATGAATACTCATTAGTAATTCAGGTGCTTTTAAAAAGAAAGGAAATTTTAAAAGATTATTTAAATCAACATTTTCATTATCAATATCAATATAAGAATATTTTATTGGATTGATTTCTTTTGTTCTTTGATAATATTTATTATTACAAAGAAAAACTGATTCATATAATGGATATTTAAAATTTATTTTTTTATTTTTTTCATTTAATTTTGTTAAAACAGCACTTATTATCATCGCTTCAATATCTAATTTGATAAATAGACCATCAATTTTATCTAAATTATCATTAAAATATGTTTCAACTGATTTAACAACTTTTGATATATAATTTGTACTTGAATCGTTAGCTGTATAATTAGCTAAACGATTAAAAAATGGATATGGATCTTTTTCACTAAAAATTATTTCATATTCTGTACATTTTGAAATAACTTCATCATCATAAAATATTTTATAAATTTTTAATTTTTTTTCTTTATTTTGCTGTTCGATTACTTGCATATTAACTTTTTTTTTATTCAAAATCTATAATGCATACAAAAGAGTATTTCAAAGATATTTTACTTTATTCGTTGATTCTACATGGCTGTGAAAAAATAATAATAAAAAATTACATACTAGTCAATGGTGCACTGACAATATGCGTTGTGATAGTCGGCCAATGTATTACAGTGTGAGCTGTAACATCTATCGCTCTTTCTCATCTTCTATCTCCTCCAGCATTCCATTCCTTTGTTATCTATCATCTTCGTTCCTCCTTTAAGATTCCACTCCTTCGCATTCTTTGAGATCGATTCGAAGATATACACGCTCACAGTGAAAATGAGAATGAAAAATCATGTTTTTCTCTTCGTTTTGCTTATTCGTTGATGACGAATAGTACGAATAAACACGACCAATCATTTCGTTTTTCCATTATTATTTACATAACTTAGACAGGCAATGCTGTAACTATCATTTGATTCACAAGAATAAAGAAAAAGAAATGTTTTACAATCAAAGTATAAGCGTCATTTCATACTACATATAAAAAGTAGAACAAGAAGAAAATAAGAAAGATATAAGTCAATCAGCGATGAACCTATACATATTCATAAAATTTCGCATGTTCATTTGGTTTGTATTGATACTGAAATCGATGAACCAACTATTGAAAATTCATCTTCAACTCCTGCAATTATTCAAATACAGGTTATTTTTGAAGTTCAACATTTACCTTATCGAACATCTCGATTATTTCAATTAATTCGATTATACTGCTGATTTGGATACATGCATTTGTCCTGATATTAATCGTCCGTATTAAAAAAAAGAACTCGATGTGGCCTTTAATCGATCTACTACGAACTAGATATTCACATTTAACTCGTAAAAATCGAATTACCATTATCTCAGTATTTTCATGTATGAAACCATCTGTAGTATGTTCTACACAATCATATTTAACATCTGATATCAATCAATACAATTCGATGGAATGCATTTACATGTTAATCAATTTTCCGACCAATCGCACCATTTTGAAAATTACGAGATATTAAAGATTATTTGAAATTCTGTGGTATCAATTATGATCGATGTTTACGTCAACATGAATTTTTTGCTGTATGGATCTTCTAGTGATATATCACCTCTACCGCTCCGTGATTCTCAAATTTGTATTGTTAGTCTATCAACAACAGAAAGATGTTGCTGCTTTAGTAGAATTATATGATCAATATAAACTTGAAATTGATTTAATGAAACAAGCACTGGAAAGAAATAAAACACTTGGAAATGTCTCATCATCTCAAATTAACAAATTGAAACCTAAAGAAGTTATTGAATTAGTAGAACAACTTTACAAATTACCCATCAATGGTCATAAAATACGCGAACAAATGCACGATTTAATTAATATGCAGCAACAAAAACTAAATCAAATTCATGATCAAATTATTAATCTTCCTCAAACTTCTTCTAGTTGCTCGCTATTTCAAGAATTAAAGACAATACTTCAAAAGCAATAATATTCATCATGTTCGAAACTTTAATCGTAATTAATTGGAATGAGCCGAGCTAGTCTACAATATCCTTTATCACTCGTTAGATTAGTTAAACCTTGTTGCCCATTGATAAGCCAAATTCGAGTTAAACCTGTCGATGTATCTAAACATGCAGCAGTATCATAAAACCAGTTTCCACCTCGAAAAAATTGAATAAATTCATTTTCGAATGTCCAAAACATAAGATTAGCATTAAACGGCATTGCACTTTCAAAATGTGTTCGAACACGTGAATAGCCAACATCTCGAATATCATTATAACCATGAAGATATCGACCAGTTTTTGTGTCTTTTACAAGATCAGTATTATTATCCTCTGATGCCATTAAATCAACCAAAGAGAAATTTTCAGCTAACTCTTTAAGATTTGAAAGATAAAGACAATTGATGTGTTCGATTGTAATCCTAATTGAAAATGACTAACAACTTCAGAATTAAACATTGGAGTAGTTATATCAATTAAAGAACTATTTCCTTCAGATTGACGTTTAAATTTATGATGATGTTGATTATTTGAACACATTTTATTCAATTCGTAATCTTTAATTTCAAGATTTCAATTTCTGATTGTTTTCAAAACAAAAAATTAATTTACCAAGAATCGATTGAATGACTTCATTGATTTGGTGAAAATTTGATATACCTTTCGCAGTTTGTTGATCACAAGAAAACGTTAAATTAACATTTCGAATGAGTCCATCAGTAAATTCAATTGGAATTTGAAGTTGTTTGTTTATTAAATTTGAAATCAAACTCTCAGATGGATATTCCATTACTACTGAGATTAATAATGGATCACCAATTAACATTTCAACTGGTTGTGTGTCACGACGGAGTCGATCGAAATTCTCAATTGTTAAAGAACTTCCATCGATTAAATCGCTTTCATAAAGAAATACAAATAAATTTGCATATAAACTTTGAATTGGCAGTATCTTTGATGAAGATGTTCGATTATTAAAAATGATGAACCAAATACTCAAAAGCATATAAGCCAATAAATAACAAACTATGAATAATAGATTTACTATTTTTACTGATACGAAATTCGGTGATTCAGTGCAAACGTATTTTTATACTTCAATAAGTATTCATGATCGCAAAAGCCAAGGTCGTTTGTAGGATTATTCAAACGGAGAACAACACGAAATGCGTTCTTTTCAACTGTATACAATATAGTTACTTTGCACTCATATCGATGTATTTGTTTACTTTTTAGTGTATCAATGCTTACGAATAGAGATCAAGAGTCTCAGAGAATATCAACTCGAACGTAAGTCTTGTCAAAGATTTCGATTGCGATGTTTTTTTATTCTTTGTAAGTGGTTATTTCGTTTGGATATCAATCTGTTGTTTGGGACTAATACTCTTTCTCATTGCAACGACAATTGTGATTTCATTAATCCCATTATATCTTTCACAGAGAAAGATTTCTCCTGGTTAGTAGATTTTTATTCGAAATTGAAATCATTAGCATATATTTTCTTAGATTTTCAAAAAAAACCTACTTATAATTTGGTGTATCAACTTCCTTCAAGTTTACAAGTATCATTTAATAGAGCAGTTGGATCTCAAATAGCACTTGTTCATAACGGACATCTCAATGAAAAACAACGATTTTTACTTGAAACAACAGTCTGCTACTAAAATATATATTATTTTTGTTCATCAAATTATTATCTCATTTAGATGCAAAATAAAATCTATGCGAATCGACGAACTAATGGAATCAAAATCACACTGACAAATAGTTCGAATGTTCAAGCTGAAGGTCATTGCAAAATAAATTCAATTGAAACATCGCGTCGAGTATTAATTTTCGCACAAAGATATAATGCAGCTGAAAGAATAAACATTTTTCTCATTAAGATTCGTCGTCAATTAACAAATGTAATTGAAAAATCCGATCGGTTTATTTTAAATCAACATTCAGACAGTTCAACACCGACAACAGCATTGAATATTTCATTTACTATATCATGTTTAAGTTATTGTCCTAAATCATCGATTGATTATGCTCTTCATCATGTACTTAATGAACTTGAATTTAGCAGTTCAACATGTAAGAGTTTCAATAAGAAAAATTCTTCTCATTGCTTTTGATTTTTAATTTAATAGTCATCGACTTATTTTATTCTACAACCGATGCTTCATCTGGAATTCTATTACCAACAACGAATCCTTCTGATGATAAGACTTCTTTAAACAATCTTCAACCAAATAATCAACAGACAATCTATTATAATCAAGTCTACAATCAATACAAAGCGGATAAAGTGCAAACAGCAGCAATCAATTATGAATTTTCAGTTCCCAGTCTAGTTTTCGATGATTTATCTCAAATATACATACTAAATTTCACAAATCAAACAATTGTTTTTGGTTTTCAAAATGAACAATCATTCAATCAATCGCTCCATTGGCCACAAAATGGTACTGCTATGATTATACAAGGACAATGCCTTTCATCAAATGCACATGATGTCATTCTTCTAAATGAATTTACGTATGATCCAAATTCATTAACAATCACAGCCAATTTTACTCAAACAAACATCTCCGATATTATCACTGATTTTAATGTTACCATTGGAGAGGAGAAACCGAATATTCCAGGTATTGCTACCAATCACACGCAACCAACAACAACGTCTAATATTATCACGAATTCTACTGTTACAACAGCAACAACACGAAACACAATGACAAACATTATCACAGACTCGAGTGCTACCAATCAAACAACTGATTCCAGTGCTACAATTGAAACAAAACAAACCACTATACACGATATTCCAACAGAATCCAGTACAACATTTAAAACAAAGCCAACAACTATCATTGATACTGTTACAGATTCAAGTGCCACAACTGGAACAAAAGAAACATCTATTCCTGATATTACTATCACAAAATCCAGTACTACAATTGAAACAAAAGAAACAAGTCTTCCTGATGGTGTTACTGATTTTAGTGCTTCAATTGAAACAATGCAAACCACCACTATCTCTGATTCTACTTCACAATCAAGCACTACAGTTGAAACAAAACAAACAACTCTCCATGATGCTATTACTGATTCTACTGCTCCCATTGAAACAATACAAACCACTATCCCTGATAGTACTTCACAATCAAGTACTACAGTTGAAACAAAAGACACAAGTATTCCTAATATAGTCACGAAATCCAGTACAACATTTGAAATAAAGGAAACAACTCTCCCTGATATTGCCACTGATTCGGATGTTACAATTGAAACAAGGGAAACAAATATTCCTGATTTCGTCACGGATTCTGACGTTACAACTGGAAGGATGGCAACCGAAAGTAGCCAAACAGATATTCTTACCACTGTCACCGATTCTAGTGTTACAACTGAAACATACGAAACAGATTATTTGCCAGATTATCCAGCTGATGTTCAAACGATCGATGGATCATTCTTTCCTAATTCAGACTTAACTGAAAGTTCGTATTCAACTTTAGATGAAACGAATGATACAATGTTAGACGATGCATCTCTTGGCTATTTTAATTCGATTTCTCAAGCACTGCTTTATGATATAATTGACCCAAGATTCTACAATGATGAAGAAGCTTATAATGAACTGATAAATAGTGTTTCACTGGATGATGAAACTAATGACACGGTTAGCAAAAGAGATGTAGAACATAGTCGCCATCGACGTGGACTTTTTAGTAAGATTAAAAGCGCATTTAAAGCTGTTGCAAAAGTTGTTACTACAGTAGCTAAAGTTGTTAAAGAAGTGGCTACAGTAATTAAAACTGCGATATTCGGAGGTAATTACGAGAAATCAACAACGATCAATTTTACTATTGGACCAAGTGAAGCATTCGATATTTACACTTTTGATATTGAGGGAGGAGCTGGTATTAGATTAACTTGTGAAGAATGTCAAGTTCAAGAAACACTCAATGTTTATGCTAAATTTTACTTCAGAAAAGATGGAATTTTAACTGTTATGGATACGGGTTTTGTTCAAGTCAATGGGAAAATATTTGTTAAAGCAGTTGCAGGTCTTTTTGTAACTCTCGAAGAAGAACTCGAGAAATCCATAGCTCTTGCTTCACTTCCAATCACTCCAATTATCGTTCCAGGTGTATTTAGTGTTGGACCAACGATTACTCTCGAAGTTGGTGCATTTATTAAGCTTGAAGGATCAGTAGGAATCTCTTTTGGTGCATATTTCACTTGGAATAATGTTCATGTTAAAATTAATGTTAAAAGTCCACTCACATCCGAATTCAGTGGATTATTACCAGATAAAATCGAGCCGAAACTTGGATTCAAAACTGAAATTGAACTTGCTCTTGGTGTTTTTATTCAACCACAGATTGAATTTTCATTAATCGTACTTAATAATGTAATACGAGCAGCTATAGGTTTCGCAACTAGGTTTATGGCCGGTGGAAAAATTGGATATGATTTCGAGTCCGAGGAGTGTTCCGGTGGATTATCCCTTTCGCCGTATCTCAAATTCGAATTGAATGTTTTTGCTGAAATTGGTGTAGCATCTTTTAGAGAAATAGAACAGGAATATACAATCTATGAGAAAGAGACGCCGTTTCCGTTCCTGGAAGAGTATTGCTTTGGAGGACAATCAACAGATGATACATCAGGTAACTGTAATTTCAACATAAATTATTAATCAATTGAATTTCTAGAGGTTTATGTACTAACAGGAACAAATGAAACAGTTTACGGTATTTGGAACACTGTTGCTGGTGGTAGTAGCATTGCAGCATCAGCCGGTCTCTCAAGAGGAAACTATCCAAGTTCTGAATCACCACCAAATCTATTTGATGGAAATGCTAATACAAAATATACTAGTTTCGGTAGTTGTGCGTCAAATGTTAATCCGTCTGTAACATGTGCAGTTGGTACTGGTTTTTATTTGACATTACAACGTGGAATATCAGTACTCCAAGGTTTTCGAATTCGAACAGCGAATGATCTTCCTGATCGAGATCCTCTGACGATCACAATCGAAGGAAGTAATGAAGCGTCATCGTCATTAACATCTGGTTCAAGTTGGACATTGATCTATAATGGTGTTACCGGTCTTTCGGTCGACCCTGGAAGATTAAGCTGGGGATCGTATCAATTCTTTTCGAATCGAATCGCCTTTCGTAGTTATCGATTTTTGATAACAATGAAACGAGGTGTCGCGGATGCAACACAATATTCTGATGTGGAATTTGTTTCAACGATTACAGATACTTCTGTTTCAGACATCTACACACTCACCGGTACAAGTGAAACAGTTTACGGTATTTGGAACACCGTCGCTGGTGGTAGTAGTACTGGAGCATCAGCTGGTCTCGCAAGTGGAAACTATCCGGATTCTGAATCACCACCAAATCTATTTGATGGAAATGCTAATACTAAATATACTAGTTTTGGTAGTTGTGTGTCAAACGGTGATCCATCTGTAACATGTGCAGTTGGTACTGGTTTTTATTTGACATTACAACGTGGTTCATCATTACTTCAAGGTTTTCGTATTCGAACAGCAAATGATCTTCCTGATCGAGATCCTCTGACGATCACAATCGAAGGAAGTAATGAAGCATCATCTTCACTGACATCCGGCTCAAGCTGGACATTGATCTATAATGACGTTACTGGTCTTTCGACTAATCCAGGACGACTTATTTGGGGGCCATATAAATTCTTTTCGAATTTAATTACCTTTTCAAGCTATCGATTTCTCGTAACAACTAAACGAGGTGTCGCGGATGCAACACAATATTCTGATGTTGAGTTTGTTTCAACGATTACAGATATTTCTGTTTCAGACATTTACACACTCACTGGTACCAGTGAAACAGTTTACGGTATTTGGAACACCGTTGCTGGTGGTAGTAGCATTGCAGCATCAGCCGGTCTCTCAAGAGGAAACTATCCAAGTTCTGAATCACCACCTAATCTATTTGATGGAAATGCTAATACTAAATACACTAGTTTTGGTAGTTGTGCGTCAAATGTTGATCCATCTGTAACATGTGCTCTTGATACCGGTTTTTATTTGACATTACAGCGTGGAATATCATTACTCCAAGGTTTTCGAATTCGAACAGCGAATGATCTACCTGACCGAGATCCTCTTACAATCACAATCGAAGGAAGTAATGATGTAGCATCTTCATTAACATCCGGCTCAAGTTGGACACTGATCTATACTGGTGTTACCGGTCTTTCGGTCGACCCTGGACGATTAAGCTGGGGATCATATCAATTCCTTTCGAATTTAGTTCCGTTCTCAAGTTATCGATTTCTGATAACAAGTAAACGAGGTGTTGCTGAGGCTACTCAATATGCCGATGTTGAATTTGTTTCCGCCGCAGTACCTACTCCAAGTAAGAGAAAACGTCGTATTTAGTGTATTTATTTTCTTTTTATAGCAATTCAAACACTCACTAGTACAAGTGAAACAGTTTATGGTGTTTGGAATACCGTCGCTGGTGGTAACAGTACAGCAGTGTCTACGGGTTTCGGAAATGGAAACTATGCTTCTAATGAATCACCAGCAAATCTATTTGATGGAAATGCCAATACCAAATATTGTATTATTGTTATTTGTGAATCTTGTACACCTGATACTGGTTTTTATTTGACATTAGAACGTGGTTCGTCATTGCTCGAAGGTTTCCGGATTCGAACAGCAAATGATGTGCCTGACCGAGATCCTCTGACGATCACGATCGAAGGAAGTAACGAAGATTCATCGTCATTGACATCTGGTTCAAGTTGGGTATTGATCTATAACGGTGTTTCTGGTCTTTCAACGGATCCAGGAAGACTTACTTGGGGACCATATAAATTCTTTTCGAATTTAATTACCTTTTCAAGTTATCGATTTCTCGTAACAACTAAACGAGGTGTCGCGAATCTTACTCAATATGCTGACGTTGAATTTCTGTCAACAAAAAGTTAGATCGGTAACATGATGATTCAATAAGTTTAAATTTTTTTGCTGCTTTTTATTGTTGATCGGAGTTTAACTAATATTTAAGTACCAAAGAAACGAATTTTCTATAAATAAAGATTAAACTATTTTGAGGGTGTGAGGTGAATGATTCTATTGACGATCACAGTAATAGCATTTGCTCAAATTCTACTTCGAACTAGTAGCATATAATTGATAAGAAAGCACATATTTATTTTTGCTTGTTCTTCCTATAAGGTGAGTGTTCGAATCGACATCTACTGATGACGCTCCTCAATCGTCGATTTTGTGAGAGGAAAAGAAAAACGAAAATGATCGATATTTGTAAACCAAAAACCTACCAGTGTGTATCAAAAGAAAAAAACAACGACCATGACTACATCAAATACAATAATGAAATGCTATGCATGTCGAGAAGAAATAACAACGTATGTATGTACATGTACGGGATGTTCTGAATATTTTTGTGTCGATGATTTGATGAAACATCGTGAGGAATTGAAATTACAATTTCATCAAATTGAAGATCAACGAAATCAATTTGCACAAACTTTAAATGATGAGAAAAATAATCATCCATTAATACAACAGATTACTCAATGGGAACGAATATCCATCGAAAAAATTCGACAAACAGCTGAAGAACAACGAGATCTTGTTCACCGGTATGTTCAAACTATTGAAGTCAAATTGCGTTCGTTCACTGAAGAGATGCAACAAATTGTTACAAAGAAAGATTTCAATGAAATTATTTTGAAAAAACTTCAAATGCAATTAGAAGATCTCAAAAATCAGCTTAATCAAACAGATTGTATTCAAAATAAACCAGATTCATTATCGACATTTATTAACAAATTATTGATTAATATTATTCCAACTACTACAAATCTCAAATGGAAACAACATGCAACTACGATTGCTGGTGGAAATGGAAAAGGAAATCAATTAAATCAATTCAATACACCTTATGGAATCTGTGTTGATGATCAACAACAAACTATTTATGTTGCTGATGAATACAATCATCGTATTATTAAGTGGAAATTTGATGAAACAAATGGTCAAGTTGTTGCTGGAGGAAATGGACAAGGAGACAGAATCGATCAGTTGAATCATCCATGTGATGTGATTTTGGATAAAAATAAGAAATCTTTGATTATATGTGATTATGGAAATCGAAGAGTTGTTCGATGGTCATTAGAAAATCAAAATTATAGACAAATTCTCATTGAAGATATTTCATGTTATGGATTAATGATGAATAACAAAGGATATTTGTTTGTTTCCGATTGTCGGAGAAATGAAGTAAAAAGGTGGAAAAAAGATGAAAAACAAGGAACTATTGTTGCAGGTGGAAATGGAAAAGGAGATGAACTCAATCAACTCAACCGGCCGGAACACATTTTCGTTGATCGAGAAGATTCGATCTATGTTTCAGATTGTTACAATCATCGTGTGATGAAATGGTTGAAAGGTGCAAAAGAAGGAATTGTTGTTGCTGGTGGACAAGATCATGGAAATAGTTTGAAACAATTATCGGTTCCACAAGGATTAGTTGTGAATGAAAACGGTGATGTTTTTATGGCGGATTTTTCTAATCATCGAGTTATGTGTTGGCCATCAGATTCGAAAGAAGGCTATGTTGTTGTCGGTGGAAATGGTAAAGGAGAAGGATCAAATCAGTTATGTTTTCCTACAGGTTTAGTATTTGATCGTGCGAATAATCTTTATGTTGCCGATAGGTATAATCATCGAATTCAACGATTTGATGTTGATAAAAATTAAAATATGGTCATGAAAAGAAATGACTATATATATATTATTTTTTCTTCATGTTATTGTCATTTATTTGATTAATAAACACGAAGTTAAATATATCATCAACTAAAAAATCATTTTCGAATCGTCCACAAGAATAATTAGTCAATGTTTAATCATCGTTTACAAGAGTTAAAATGTTTAAACAGTTGATCAAAATGAAAAAAAAAAACTAATAACTTAGTTTCTATTTTAATCGACATACTGAACACTGTCTAGGCGCGTATGCGTCATATTTAGATGCTTTGTTAAATATAATTTTGTTTCTGGTTTTGCTTTATATAGCCAGATTTTGATTTTTTTAGATAAATATTGTTTTTAGATAAATATTTTTTTTTCTAGATATATATTTTTTTAAATGTAACTTTGTATTTATGACTTTATTTTATCTTTCATTTTGATTTTTAATAAAGAATTGATAAAATGGTGATCATACAGACTGTGTTAAATTATGAGACCAAATAAAACTAGATTTCCACGCGACACAAGGCCGAGTAGAGAAAGTGGCTAACTGTAAGAGCTACCCCAATGTGTAAGTTGCAGACAAATAGAGTTAGAATATGAGTCAAAGACATACATTGTGTTTTTTTTTCAAATTGTATCGATCATTTTAAGAATAAGTTTTACAAAGGATCTCTCCGTTTCTGAAAGATTGTGCAATGAATAAATTTTGAATTTTAACAAATCTGTCACATGTTAATCAGTAATTTTGTAAACGAAATTGAATTTCGAAAAAACGATTTCAGATGCGCACTCGTCAGATTATAAGGATAATTGTGACTCATACATCCATACGAAGAAAAAGAAGAATTTTTCTAGACAAGCCTTCCTACAATAGATTGCAATTTTGATAGAAGCAAATTGTTTTACAACGACTTTCAGTCAATTGATTCATTCGAAATGTTTGGTCGAGTTTGGATAGATTTTCTTTTATTTAATAATATTATTGGTGTATTATTAACCCTACAAGTTTCATTCAATCAGCCAAGATTCCGTCCAAACGCAACTTGGAATGCAAGTGCAACTATTTTTGCTAATGAAACTCTCATATTTATTAATTCAAACAATTCAATTTACATACCGAATCAAAAAACTAATGAAATTCTTATTTGGAACAATGATAAACTATCAAAAAAGATTTCAAGTAGTTTATCAAATCCATCATCGATATTTGTGACAATCAATGGTGATATCTATGTTGATAATGGAGCGAATCACGGTCGAATTGATAAATGGATTCGAGAAAATGAAACATGGACATCAGTTATGATGAATGTTACATCAACATGTTACGCTATTTTCCTTGATATTTATGAAAGTTTATATTGTTCAATATTTGATAATCATCGAGTTCATAAAAAATGGTTAAATGGTACAACAATAATTGTTGCAGGATCTGAATTGAATACACTCAATCATCCTTGGGGAATATTTGTTGATATTAATTTAGATTTATATGTTGCAGATTTTGGGAATAATCGAATTCAATTATTTCGAAGAAATCAACGAAATGGAATAACTGTTGCAGGAAGTGGATCAGCAAAATTAACAATTGAACTCTTTCATCCAACAGGAATTGTTCTCGATGGTGATCGACATCTGTTTGTTGTTGATCATGGAAATAATCGAATAATTGGTTCGGATGAAAATGGTTTTCGTTGTATAAACGATAAATTATCTTCTCCTGTCACAATGTCATTCGATAGTTATGGAAATATTTATGTCGCTGATCGAGACAATAATCGAATAAAAAAAATCTCTTTATCAAAGAAATCTGATCGTAAGTGTGCGGAAAATTGTTCGAAAATCTTTTCATTTTGACTTCGTAGTTTTGACACTTTCGTATAATCAACCAAGATTTTGTTTAAACACAAGTTGGAATTCAAATGCAATGACTTTTGCCAATCGAAGTTTCGTGAGCACAGCACCACGTGGCATCTTTGTCAATTCAAACGATTCAATTTACATACTCAATCAAAACACTGGTGAAATTCTTATTTGGCAAAATGAAAATCATCTCAATCTAACAAAAACAATTTCGGGTAGTTTATCATATCCGCAGTCAATATTTGTAACAATCAATGGGGATATTTATGTTGATAATGGAGATCAGAATGGTCGTGTTGATAAATGGATTCGAGAAAATGAAACATGGACATCAGTTATGATGAATGTTTCATCAACATGTTTCGGTCTTTTTATCGATATTTATGAGAGCTTATATTGTTCAACGCATGAATATGATAGAGTTAATAAAAAATGGTCGAATGGCACAACAATAGTCGTTGCTGGAACAGGTGTTCAAGGATCTGAATCGGATATGCTTCGTAATCCTTATGGAATATTCGTTGATATTAATTTAGACTTATATGTTGCCGATAGTTATAATGATCGAATTCAATTATTTCGAAGGAATCAACGAAATGGAATAACTGTTGCAGGAGATGGATCGGCAACATTAACAATCGAACTTAGATATCCAACAGGAGTAGTTCTCGATGGTGATCAATATCTTTTTATTGTAGATTATGGAAATTTTCGAATAATTGGTTCAGATGAAAATGGTTTTCGTTGCATTTTTGGATGTTCTGGTGGAGAAGGTTCAACAAACGGTACATTATCCTATCCTGCTGCTATGTCAGCTATGTCATTCGATAGTTATGGAAATATTTATGTCGCTGATCGAGACAATAATCGAATACAAAAAATCGTGAAAAATAATTTTTGCGGTAAAAAACCCTAGTTGATCACTTTTAAGAAACAAACAGAATTTATCTTCTCTTATATTCAATAGAAACTAGAAAATTTGCACAAACTGAATATTCATCTAATTTATCAGTCAATAGTCATAGATGTAGTCGCCTTAAGGACTGCAGATTGTTGCGTTTCTATTGTGAAATCATTGAAATTCAAACGAAAGAAGAAGGAGATTATACGATTACAAGTCATAGTACTAAAGAGTTAGTTGGGTATATTTATGAAAAAAATAACTTCACTTTATTTGATCTTAATATAAACGCAATAGAATCAGATGATAATACTCACTATAACTATCAATTTAAAATTAATTCGTATCGTCCGACGAATAGTTCATTTATATTAATTGTAACAACAAAAACAGCATTTGAACAGGGTGATTTCTCAATAACTGTTCACGGTCCAAGTGTTATTTCTATGAGATATCAAAGTAAGTTCAGTTTTTTTACAGATTTTCTCTTTGAAAATATTTCGTTGAGAATATAGATGAGACTGAAACAATCATTCGATCGAATTATTCATCAGAATTAAATAATAAAAGTCCAAAACATACAAGTTTTAACTGTAGACCACTAGACCATTATTACGAAGCCTTAGAGATCAATGTGAACACACCTGGTTTCTACATGTTCTCAAGTGAGAGCAGTTTGAAAACATATGGTCATCTACACGAACATCAATTTAATCCTTATGATTCAATTGATACTTCAGTCGCTCGAAGCGATGACATGTGTGACTATTATCAAGTAAAAACTATTGCTTATTTGAAATTCAATATCACATATACTTTAATTGTAACAACACATTATGCTTATGCAAATCAGGAAGGTCCATTCACTGTGTTTCTTCAAGGGCCAGATGTAGTTAAGATCAAACAAATGAGTATGTATACGAACATTCATTTCAACTTAATACTATAAATCTATTTTATTTTAAGATAAAGATCAATCTCCAACAAGAATGGTTCAATCATTATATTCATTAGAAGTGACTCCAATTCGTTCTAAATGTTTTCCTATGTATCCTGTACGTTTAAAGTATTATAATTATTATGAACCAATACAAATTAATGTAGTTCAATCAGGCAATTATACATTGTCAAGTGTTGGCAGTATCTACGGTCTAATGTGTTCTTTATATAAAGAACATTTTAACGAATTTATTCCAGATGAACGACTAATCGATTTCAACCGTAGTAGCTGTCCTTATGACGAATTTAAAATCATTACTGAATTACAATCTAGTGTAACATATATATTGATCATGATACCAAGAGTGCTAGATGAGACCACTCCAGATAATTTTTCAATATTGGCATCTGGTCCCAATAATATTACTTTCAATCCGATTAGTAAGTCTATTATAGAAATGATTATTTCATCATGCAGCCGAAATTTTCATTAGATCTTCGAACAACATATTCATCAGAACTAACAAAAGAAAATCAAGTTTATCCACGAATATGTGGAAAAGGAAATTATCATTATGAAACTATTGAGATCAGTATAGAATATAGTGGTTCATATACATTCGATATCGATACAAATTCAAGTATTCTACTCTACGGATATTTATACAAAAATAATTTTGATCCAGCATATCCAAATCAAAATTTATTCATAGAGAGCAATTTCGCTTGTGGTGTATATGATTTCGAATTAGGAGATTATCTCGAGGCAGATCATGTCTATATTCTGGTAGTAACAACATTTGATCCGAATGTAAGAGGATCTTTTAAATTGCTTGTCACTGGTCCTCATAATCTGACTCTCAATCGAATAAATAAGAAACATAGTAGTTGTGTTGTTGGTGATCAATGTAGTTTATTTACGAAAGGAATTGGTTTGACTATTAATGATATTTTAAGGAATAAGATTCAATCGAATATACCATTTCGAAAGCAATCAACTTTGATTCAAACAGCTGCTGGACTCACTATGATTATGTTTGTTATTGGTTTCATCAATGGCATTTTTTCTTTGATAACATTTCGAAATAAAGAATTAAGAAAAGTTGGTTGTGGAATATATTTATTAGCATCTTCAATTACTTCTCTTCTAACAATTACGATGTTTACAATCAAATTTTGGTTTGTTGTACTTATTCAGTTACATTCAATCGTTCGTTCATCGATTCTACGAACAGATTGTGCATTCATTGGTCCCGTTCTAAAACTTTGTCTGTATTTAGATGGTTGGTTAAATGCTTGTGTTGCTATTGAACGAACTGTTAATGTATCAAAAGGAGTTAATTTTGATAAGAAAAAGAGTCAACGTGCAGCTCGATGGGTGATTTTGATCTTATCTATTTTCATTATGGGTACTATTATTCATGAGCCGATGCATCATGAATTATTTGAACACATAAATCCGAAATATAATCCCATCAACAACAGTAATAATTTAACAACGATAAATGAATATAATGTTTTGTGTGTTATTCGATATTCTCGTTCTGTTCAAACTTATAATACAATTACTTTATTTATTCATCTTGTCGTACCATTTCTTGTGAATCTTTTCTCTGCTTTATTCATTATTTTTGGTACAGCTCGACGACGATCAACCACACGAACAAATAAAAAATCGTTCAAAGAACATGCTGTCAATCAACTGCGCCAACATAAACAATTACTAATCAGTCCTTTTATTTTGCTTCTATTAGCTTTGCCTCGTTTAATTATGTCATTGATATCTGGATGTGTCGATCCATCTGAAAATCCTTGGTTATATCTTTGTGGTTATTTCATTTCTTTTACACCACCAATGCTTATCTTTACTGTATTTGTCTTGCCTTCAAAACTCTATAGAAAAACATTCAAAGATTCAATGATACGATGGCGACAACAAACTCATCTATAATTTGTAATTAACTAATTATTCTAATAAACGAAAACATTTCAGCTTGAAAATTACTTTTTAACATCAATGAGCACCATTTGCGTCTATTTCAACTCACGACTCTTGAGGGTGTTGATTGACTGGTTTGTTTTTGTTTTTCTAATTTAGATTTTTCATTTTTAATAGTTTTCTGTTGATATTTGAGGAAATTGTGTGTGTGTGTGAGGAGAAAGATTCTATTTATTATACAAGATAACATGATTGCAGTAATAACAGCTACTCGAATTCTCTTTCGAACTTCTATATCATAATTGATAAGAAACGGCGCACATTTGTTTTGCTTGTTCTTCCTAAGGTGTGCATTTAAATTTAAAAACAGACCATGGCTACATCGAATACAATAATGAAATGCTTTGCATGCCGAGAAGAAATAACAACTTATATATGTACGGGTTGTTCCGAACATTTTTGTGTCGATGATTTAATGAAACATCGTGAGGAATTGAAATTACAATTTCATCAAATTGAAGATCAACGAAATCAATTTGCACAAACTTTAAATGATCCGAGTAATAATCATCCGTTAATACAACAGATTACTCAATGGGAACAAACATCCATCGAAAAAATTCGACAAACAGCTGAGGAACAACGAGATCTTGTTCACCGGTATGTTCAAACTATTCAAGTTAAATTGCGTTCATTCACTGAAGAAATGCAAAAAACTGTTAAAAAGAAAGATTTCAATGAAATTATTTTGAAAAAACTTCAAATACAATTAGAAGATCTCAAAAATCAACTTTATCGAACAGATTACATTCAAATTAAACAAGATTCATCATCAACATTTATTAACAAATTATTGATTAATATTACTCCAGCTACTACTAATCTCAAATGGAAACAGCAAGCAACTACGATTGCTGGTGGAAATGGACGAGGAAATCAATTAAATCAATTCGATAGGCCTAATGGAATCTGTGTTGATGATCAAAACAATCATTGTATTATTAAATACAAATTTGGTGAAGAAAATGGTCAAGTTGTTGCTGGAGGAAATGGAAAAGGAAACAGAATCGATCAATTGAATTATCCATCTAGGGTGATTTTGGATCGAAATAAGAAATCTTTGATTATATGTGATGTTGGAAATCGAAGAGTTGTTCGATGGTCATTAGAAAATCAAAATGATAGAGAAATTCTCATTGAAGATATTTCATGTTATGGATTAATGATGAATAACAAAGGAGATTTGTTTGTTTCCGATTGGAAGAGAGGTGAAGTCAAAAAATGGAAAAAAGATGAAAAACAAGGAATAGTTGTTGCAGGTGGAAATGGAAAAGGAGATAAACTCAATCAACTCTACTCTCCGGGACACATTTTCGTTGATGGAGAAGATTCTATCTATGTTTCAGATCATTGGAATCATCGTGTGATGAAATGGTTGAAAGGTGCAAAAGAAGGAATTATTGTTGCTGGTGGACAAGGTTATGGGAATAGTTTGAAACAATTATCGTATCCAGAAGGATTAGTTGTGAATGAAAACGGTGATGTTTTTGTGGCGGATTTTTATAATCATCGAGTTATGTGTTGGCCATCAGATTCGAAAGAAGGCTATGTTGTTGTCGGTGAAAATGGTAAAGGAGAAGGATCAAATCAGTTATGTTTTCCTACAAGTTTAGTATTTGATCGTGCGAATAATCTTTATGTTGTCGATAGTGAGAATCATCGAATTCAACGATTTGACGTTGACACAAATTAAAATATCATAATAAAAGGAATAAAAAAAATCAGATTTATTAACGTAAATTTTTATAATCAATTAATGTACCAAGCAAAAAGCATTCTCATCCTTAATTGCTTTTATTCTTAATTTGATGAAAATGAGGGTGTTGAGGTGACAGATTCTATTTATAATCACAGTAATAGTATTTGCTCAAATTCTACTTCGAACTTGTACGAAGTTGAATATTATCAAGTGCAAAATCATTTCATCATAATCATAATTATATTTGAATACACTGTTTAAGATCTAAGGATGTAACTAACTTTCACTACAAACAGGTTTTAGACAAAGAATCTAATAACGTACAAATTTCTGAATACGATGATTGGCACTGTCTGCAACGTACAAATTCAATTGGCTATCTAAATCTATTGAAAAAGGTAAATTCAATAGATCAGAAGTATTTCCAAGAGTACTAGTCATTCCAGCAATGGTACTCCCATTGGATTGATCAATTGCAAAGAATTGTATTCGATGATTATTATAATCTGCAATATAGATATTACCCATTGGATCAAGAGTCACATCTGTCGGTCGATTTAGTCGAATCGACGTCGAACCCGGCGATCCGGGAAGTGTACCAATGCAAAGTTGCGAACTATTTCGTTCTAAGAACCAACGAATGACATTATGAGAATTATAATTCGCTATAAGAAGACTTTTGCTGAACGAATCATAATAAAGACTAATCGGACGATTTGCCAGTGTAAGATTATTTTCAATAATTACATTACCAAATGATGCATTCAATGAATAGGATACGATACGATCACTATCTTGATCTGCTATATAAAGTGTGCCAGTAATCGAATCTCTTTGAATACCAAATGGACCGACAAGTTCGTTACTTCCCATTCCAGAAGAACCTCAAAATAATAAATTTGAAATCGACAATCATTCGTTTTCAATCAATTCTACCCGTTCCAGCTACTCGTACTCCTGTGACAGCACCATTTGCCCAAAATTGTACACGAAAATTACTTCTATCGACAATATAAATATCACCATTGACATCAACAACAAGTCGTGAAGGATATTTTAAACGATTCAGCGCATTGCCACCGCTTCCATTCGCATCTCCTGCAATCGTTGAACCGACAGATGCATCCATCGAATATTTCTGAATTCGATGATTGCTATAATCAGCTATGTACAATGTACGAGACCAATCGACAACGACATCATACGGTGTATTCAATGTTCGATTGGTTTTGTCAGCGACGCCTACAATTCCTGCGAGTGTCAGACCTGTTGTATTCCAACGAAGAATAACATGACGAACTTTGAAAAACAAATTAGACAAGGAAATATAATATGTTTTATACTTTCTCTTGTTTGAAGTTGAAATATGATAATAGGTGGAATAATTGCAATAGCAATCAGAAGAAGAAGAAGAAAAATAAGTATATGCCGACGTGTACATCTGTTGAAGAGAATAATTTGAGATGAAAGAAAAGAAATCTTTTTTTTTTGAAAAATCACTTTTTTTTCTTCTTATTTCGATGAAAATCTGTATGAATAAGATCCTTGAAAAAATTAAAAGTTGCCTTTTTCGATAATGATGGTACAGATTGATCACAAGAATTATTGTTTTTCTTGAAAAATACATGCTGTTGTTGATCTTTCGTCGAATAATCGACAGATTTTTCTATTGTTGACTAATGATTCAAATGTGAAGATTAATGATAGCAAATGAAAAAGCACTTACATTGCTTGAACGATTGTATCTCTTCGTTCGAATAGTTACATGAATTATTTTTCTATTGCTTTTCAGTTTAATCATCAAAATACGCAGTGAGAATGAAGTATATAAAATAAATTCTATTCGAACCAAAAAGAAAATTCATTATGCATTCAAATAGTTTTTTTTAATGGCAAACCCTATACACGATTCATTGATTTTTTCTTTTAATTAAAATCTGTATTTGCAGTGACTTTTGTTTCTATTAGAACACACTTGGACGTCTGCAGTTTAGTGTATAATCCAACATAAACTTTCATCTCATGATAGTTCGATGGATTTATCTACCCTAGTCGAACTTTTTTTTTGTCTTTCTTGACCGGCACAGGCCTCAAGATGTGTCCATAGCGCTTGACTTTCTTGCTCAAGAAGCTCAAGAAACTCAAGCGCATGAGAAAAACAATATTAATAAAATCTTGATTAAAATATATAATTTTTTTTCAGCCAAGTCAAACTTTTTTTTGAGAAAAATTACATTGAAAATTATATTTTTTTCTACAAAATTTTGTTTTCATGCGCATGAAAAGCGCAGACCTCAAGATGTGTCCATAGCGCTGGACTTTCTTGCTCAAGAAACTCAAGTTTCTCATGCGCATGCCAAAAGAAGTTCGACTAGGGTATGATATATAAAATTGTATTGAAATGTTTTCCGTCAATTTTATCTTTTTTTCTTTCCCACTATGGGAAAAGATCAGCAAGGAAGATGATTTTCAGGATTGTTTTGCTTCAGAACTATAAATCCTATCGGAAAAAAGATTTTTTTAATTGAATAATGACCGATGAACATATTGACTTCGATTGTGAAAGTGAAAATCCAGCATTTTTCAAAAAAATTCATGCGTAAATATGTTATTGATAGCGAATCGGATTAAATTGGAGAAAAACAACGTCAAAATAAACCTAAGCCTTTTTTCCTTTTCAATAGTGCAGAAAAAACAAAAATATAACTGTGATGACTCATTTGTGTTTTCGAAACACAGAAAAAAGTGTGACGAAAGATAAGAGTATAACTATTTTGTAACAAAAAAAAGTCAAAGTTAATTATTTCGAATTTATCAATCATGGAAAATCATCGTGAAACTATTATTATATGGGTCGACTCGGATCCAAATGTGTATCATAGTGCCCGATTACTTCGAGCTCAAAATTGGCGTGTAGTATGTTTCAATGAAACCTCAGACGCACTCAAAGCTCTTAATGACGGTGATTTACATGCCAAAAATATTCATTGTATCATTACAAGTATGATGGAACGTGGTGGTCGAAAAGAACGAGGATGTATCAATGGGCTTGAGATGATAGATGAAATGAAAACAATCTGGCGACAAATGAACATTAGTCCTAGTCCATTGACTGCTGTTATAAGTTTAACAGCTGACATAGAAAAATGTAAAGCTCACGGCGTTGATATTGTCGTTCATGGTGATTATACGAAATTGCAGCATGAAGTCATCGATCAATTGACTAAACGTTTGAAGAATAGAAATAGTAGAATTATTCTCATTGGTATTGCTGGTCCATCGGGCTGTGGCAAAACAACATATTCGAATCATTTAGCCGAATATTTACAATCTCCTTTGCCACCGATTACACTCGATCGGTTTTTTAAACAACCGATTTATATCGATCATCCCGTTCTTGGTCGTATCAAAAGTCTCGAACAACCAGAAACCGTCGATATCAATGCTTTTCGAGCTTCACTTCGGGATATTAAAAATCAAAGAGAACGATCGAATGTTGTTGTGATTGTTGAAGGTTTTCTTTTATTTACTTTATCCGATGAAGTCACATCAATGTTCGACATTCGAATCTTTCTCAATTCAACACAAGATCGTTGTCGAATACAACGATTTCGACGAGCTAATCGCATCGATCCAGCAATCAGCGATTCACAAGTGAAAATAACTGACAAATTCTCTCAATGGTACGATCATTTAGTTTGGTCGGAATATTTAAAACGATGCAATCAACAAAAAACAAAAGCAGACAAAATCTTCGAACTCGACGATTATGAAAATAGGAACTATACGAAACTCGATGCGTACATAAATAACCGTTTAGACGAACTGATTTAATATAATCAAGTTTCAGCATTTGTATTTTCGTTCACAAGCCAATTTATTCAAGAATCTCGAGAGTTGAGAATCCTATTTTGAATCATCTGTAACAGACGACACTGCCCATTGATTCAGGAATGAAAATATTTGATCGTTTGAAATGTTGAGTAACAGTCCATGTTGCCATCGTCGGGACATTTAAAATTAAACGATCAATAAATACGAGCAATGTCGTAGCAATTATCATGATTATCGTAAGACAAAGGAAAACATTTCATCTAATCTTTTCCATATAAATGCAGTTCTGCGGGTCCATTTTCAGATCTCGTATATTTGATACCGAACATTTTTTCAAGAAGAGTATGAAATCGATTTAAAACTACAATGATGACGAATAATGCAGAACCAAAAACTACACCGACAGTATAAGAACAGAGGATTAAATTGATAACAAAAAATAGACCTTACTCTCAATTTTACATTAATTTGTCGTACGTGAGTAAACTCGCGGTGACAACGAGAAAAAAATTACAGACATTCTTTTTGTTTTATTAATTATTTTAAATGCATATATCAATCTCCGATTTTGTTTGCCAATATTATTTCCAATCATCATCATATTAATTACGGTTCTTGATGTTCATGCGATTTTTTCTGTTTTTCCTTCAATTCTTTTTCTACAGCAGCTCGATACTCTGCCATGACATCTTCATTGTTGAAATTATTTGTGATCGTAATTATTTTTGTACCAATGGATCCACTATTGAGATCGCCTATGTCTGCTTGAACTACATAACGAGTTGATTTCGATTCGACACTGTATTTATTCTGTTTGCTACCCCATGGACAATCCCAACTGACTCGAGCGATATGAATCGAATTTTCATCATAAATATCAAAATGACCTTCTGTTCCGGCAGCTGCATCCGATCGTCCACATGAATTGATAGTTTTTTTCACATCATAAGCAAATGTACCAGTGGGTGCTGTGATTTCCTTATCCTTTGAATCTCCATACCATTTTCCCCAGTCAAGATTTGCATTCTTAACTTCTAATACATGACCTTTTGCTTTGTTTTCGATCTGTATACTAATCCATTGACCATAAGCTGATTGTGAATATTTAACACGAAGAAATAAAAGAATGACAATTATAAAAATGGAAAATTTCATGATAAAATAAGTTATATTTTTTTCTCTTCAGCTTAAATATCTACTGATAAGATAATTTGATAAGAAAGAAAAAGAAACATTTAATCCATGTTATTTTGGGTTGTATAGAGCGACACCGTAGGAAATCATTGAGGCGTATCTATATTTAATGTACAACCAATAAAAATAGGATACTTTCAATGTTTTTATCACTTGAAGCATTACCAATCGAAATTATCTATAAAATATTCGATCAACTAAATGACAAACAGTTATTTCTCTCGGCAGCTAATGTTTGTAAACGATGGAATCGAATATTAAACTCTTACAAAGGATTTCAAGTAAACTAATAACAAATTTTGATTGAAATTTAATTCATCTTTCGCTAGGAAATAACCAAATTCGAATTTGGCAATGAACTCGAGGGAATTGAAGATGCTCTACATCTTAGTCGAATATTGCAACGGAACACAGTAGAAATTTACATATAAATCCTTTCATATAAACACTATAAAGATTTCGTTTACTGCAGACATTGACACAACTTGTCATTACTTTTCGTGAAATTAAACCTGAAGGTGCACGATATCTTAGTAAAGCATTGCAATATAACAATGTAATTGCAGATCAACTCGAAAATATCATTTATACTATTTTGTTTCGTAAAGACATTGAAAGAACTTACACTTAAATACAGCGGAATCGGAGGCAAAGGTACAGGATATTTTGCAGAAGTATTGATTTGTAACAAAGCAAGTTTCGCTATTATATTATATCAGATCTATTCATCTTTCGTTTCATAGACACTTACACTACTCGATCTTAGTAATCAGCAGATTAGAGACAAAGGTGCACGACTTCTTAGTCTAGGATTACAATGGAATGAAGTAACTTTCAAAAAAAATAAACATAATTCCTCTGTCATATTCTACGCGTATGCATAGACATTAAAACAACTCATACTTAACTATAACGATATTGGAGATAGAGGTGCACAATTTCTTGGCGAAGGATTGCAATATAATGAAGTAGCTATTCCTATCGAATATAATTAACTATTCTTGTCTTCTCCACAGACATTGAAACAGCTGGTACTTAATCATAACAATATTGGATATAAAGGAGTACGATATCTTGGCGAAGCATTGCAATGCAACAATGTAATGGTACACCAATTCTTTCATTTTTTCGATTTCGTTTTGAACAGACGCTTACACAACTTGATCTTAGTAGGAATAACATCGGAGATAAAGGCGGTCTACATCTTGTTCAAGGCTTGAAACAAAACAAAGTAATTTCATATAATTGGTATCCAACATTAATATACTATTCGTTGTTTCAAAAGAGCATTACACACCTAAAACTTGGTTCGACTGACATTGGAGATGAGAGTATTCGACATCTTAGTCAAGTATTAGAACAGAATAAAGTAAATCGATATAAAAACACGATGCTTTGACTTGAATCTACTGCCCCAGACACTTATGGAACTTGATCTAGAATATAACAGAATTCGAGCTGAAGGTGCACAATATCTTGCTCAAGCATTGCAGCGAAATGAAGTAATTTATTTTTTTATTAATCATTATTATTCTTCGTCGTTCTTTTTCTAGACACTTACACTGCTCAATCTTAATTCGAATGGTATCGGATATAAGGGTGCACAATATTTTGTTGAAATATTAAAATGCAATAAAGTAAAATCTTTTATTTTTTATCAATCACATCTCGCTACTTTTCTATTGATAGACACTCAAAGAACTGAACGTCCGCTCGAATGATATTGAGGATAGAGGTGCTCGAGAACTTGCTGAAGCATCGATAGAGAACACGGTAATCAATTAAATCAATATTTTTATACACGCTTTCTTTGTGTATAGACACTTACGAAGCTCGATATTTCTCATAACGGTATTGGTGATTCGATTAAATTTTATTTGTACAAATTGGAGAGACGAAGAACAAATCTAATTATTTTCTGTGCAGGCGATGATTGATTTATTAAAAGCAAAGCAAAGCAAAGCAATAAACTTATTGATGACTTTGTTGTCGACATCCTGTCATTGAATCTTTGAATGTTTTTCTGTAGAGTTTTGAAGGTAGAACAAATACAGCAAAGACAAGCATTGGTGGTGTAAAAGAAATGAAATGACCACAGAGATATAACCAAGGATTTTCTGATGGATCGCCACACACAGATACCAATGACATGATTAAACGAGGCAAGGCTAAGAGAAGCAAAATAAAAGGACTGATTAGTAATTGTTTATGTTCACCCGTTTGATCGACCGCTTGTTCTTTGAACGATTTTTTATTTGTTCGTGTGGCTGATCGTTGTCGAGCTGTACCAAAAATAATAAATAAAGCAGAGAAAAGATTAGCAAGAAATGGTACGATAAGATGAATAAATAAAGTTATTGTATTGTACGTTTGAACAGAACGAGAATATCGAATAACGCACACAGCATTATATTCATTTATCGTTGTTAAATTATTACTGTTGTTGATGGGATTATATTTCAGAGTTGTATATTCGAATAATTCATGATGTATTGGTTCATGAATAACAGTACCCATGACGAAAATAGTTAAGATCAAAATCACCCATCGAGCTGCATGTCGACTCATTTTCTTATCAAAATTAACTCCTTTTGATACATTGACAGTTCGTTCAATAGCAACACAAGCATTTAACCAACCATCTAAATATAAACAAAGTTTCAGAACAGGATCAATGAATGCACAATCTGTTCGAATAATAGATGAACGAACAGTTGAATATTGCTGAATAAGAATAACAAACCAAAATTTGATTGTAAACATCGTAATTGTTAGAAGAGAAGTAATCGAAGATGCTAATAAATATATTCCACAGCCGACTTTTCTTAATTCTTTATTGTAAAAAGTTATCAAAGAAAAGATTCCACTGAAGAAACCAATAACAAACATAATCATAGTGATACTGGTAACTGTTTGAATCAAAGTTGATTGCTTTCGAAATGGTATATTCGATTGAATCTTATTCCTTAAAATATCATTAAGAGTCAAGCCAATTCCTTTTGTATACAAATTACATTGATCACTAACAACACACCTGCTATGTTTTTTGTTTATTCGATTAAGAGTGAGATTGTGTGGGCCAGTAATAAGCAATTTAAAAGATCCTCTCACATTTGGATGAAATGTTGTTACTACCAGGACATAAACATGATTTGCCTGAAGATAATCACCTAATTGGAAATCATATATCCCACTAGTAAAATTGCTTTGTATGAGTAAATTTTGATTCGGATATGATGGATCAAAATTGTCCTTGTATAAATATCCATAGAGTAGAATACTTGAATTTGTATCGAATGTATATGAACCATTGTATTTTATATTGATTTGAATTGTTTGATAATGATAATATCCTTTTCCACATATTCGTGGATAAGATTGGGTTTCCTTTGTTAGTTCTGATGAATATGTTGCTCGAAGATCTAATGAAAATATCGGTTCAATATGAAACTTACTGATCGGATTAAAAGTATTGGATGAATATTTTGTTTGTGCAAATTCTTTTTTCACGATTTTTTGTATTCGATGATTATCTCGATCGGTGACATAAATATTTCCATAACTATCAAATGACATAGTTTCAGGTAAAGATAATTTATCGTTTATACAACGAAAACCATTTTCATCCGAACCAATTATTCGATGATTTCCACGATCAACAATGAAAAGATGTCGATCACCATCGAGAACAACTCCTGTAGGTAAATTCAATTCGATTGTGAATTTTGATGATCCATTTCCTGCAACAGTTATTCCATTTCGTTGATTTAATCGAAATAATTGAATTCGATTATTTCCAGAATCTGCAACATATAAATCTAGATTGATATCAACGAATATTCCCCAAGGATGGTTAAGTGTATTCAATTCAGCTCCTGCGACAATTGTTGTTTCGCCATTTAACCATTTTTTATCAACTCGATGCTTATCAAACATTGAACAATATAAACTTTCATAAATATCGATGAAAATCGCGTAACAAGTTGATGTAACATTCATCATAATTGATGTCCATATTTCGTTTGCAGCTATCCATCTATCAATTCGACCGTGATTCACTCCATTATCAACATAGATATCACCATTGATTGTTACAAATATCGATGATAGATTTGATAAAGTACTTGAAATCTTTTTTGAAGGATTACCGTTATCATCATCGTGCCAAATAAGAATTTCACCAGTTTTTTGATTCGGTATGTAAATTGAATTGTTTGAATTAACAAAGATGACACTTTCATTAGCAAAAGTAGTTGCATTTGAATTCCAAGTTGTGTTTGGACGAAATCTTGGTTGATTGAATGAAACTTCGACAGCTATTAAGATACCAATGATATTATTAAATAGAATAAAATCTCTCCAAACTCGACTAAACATTTTAAATCAATGAATTAATTGACTGTAAAGTTTTTTTTGTATTTTTTTGAATGTTGATTTCAACCTACGTGATGTTGTCAAAACAGAAAACAATTTGTTTTGTTGATACTGATATAAATCACGTCTATTTGCTTCTATTAAAGCTAAATAGTTACACATGAAAATTATTTTATTTCACTTCATAGTTTGAGATTTGTTGTGTTCTCATCAAGTAAAGTTTTTATGTTGTATAATGTAAGAAATAAAACTAATGAATTTAACTTACTGTGCAAATAAAATATATGTTGCTATGAGTAAATAATAAAAATTAGAAAAAAATATCTAAGATTCAATTCAAACATGTGTATTTTCCCATAGTAGAAAAGAAAGCGATAAATCATCTCGTCTCCTTGCACTTTGATTCGTATTTTATTGACTAAAAACGAGATTTTCGAACGTTAAAAGTCAAGCAAAGCAATACAATGAAATTATTGATGAGTTTGTGGCAGACATCGTCTTATTGAATCTTTGAATGTTTTTCTGTAGAGTTCGGAAGGTAGAACAAATACAGCAAACATAAGCATTGGTGGTGTAAAAGAAATCAAATAACCACAAAGATATAGCCAAGGATTTTCTGATGGATCGACACATCCTGATACTAATGACATGATTAAACGAGGCAAAGCTAATAGAAGCAGAATAAAAGGACTGATTAGTAATTGTTTATGTTCATGTATCTGACTGATAACATGCTGTTTGAAGGATTTTTTATTTGTTTGTGCCGTTGATAGTCGTCGAGCTGTACCAAATATAATGAATAAAGCAGAGAAAAGATTAGCAAGAAATGGTACAATAAGATGAATAAATAAAGTAATTGTATTATAAGTTTGAACAGAACGAGAATATCGAATAACACACAAGACATTATATTCATTTTCATATACAACATGTGTATCATTTTCATTTTCCATTGATATGTTCCTTGTTGAATTATTATTGATATTGATGGGATTATATTTCGGATTTATGTATTCAAATAATTCATGATATATTGGTTCATGAAGAATAGTACCCATAACGAAAATAGGTAAGATCAAAATCACCCATCGAGCTGCATGTCTACTCATTTTCTTATCAAAATTAACTCCTTTTGATACGTTCACAGTTCGTTCGATAGCAACAGAAGCATTTAACCAACCATCTAAATATAAATAAAGTTTTAGAACAGGGCCAATGAATGCACAATCTGTTCGAAGAATAGATGAACGAACGATTGAATATTGCTGAATAAGAACAACAAACCAAAATTTCAGTGTAAACATCGTAATTGTTAGAAGAGAAGTAATTGAAGATGCTAATAGATATATTCCACAGCCAACTTTTCTTAATTCTTTATTTCGAAATGTTATTAAAGAAAAGATACCATTAATGAAACCAATGACGAACATAATCATGGTGAGTCCAGCAGCTGTTTGAATCAAAGCTGATTGTTTTCGAAATGATATATTCGGTTGAATCTTATTTCGTAAAATATCATTAATAGTCAAACCAATTCCTTTCGTAAATAAACTACATTGATCACCAATAACACAACTACTATGTTTCTTATTTATTCGATTGAGAGTGAGATTATGAGGACCAGTAACAAGCAATTTAAAAGATCCTCTGACATTCGGATCAAATGTTGTTATCACCAGAATATAAACATGATTTGCCTCGAGATGATCTCCTAATTGAAAATGATATTTATCACAAGCGAACTTGCTTTCTACGAATAAATTTTGATTTGGATATGCTGGATCAAAATTATTTTTGTATAAATATCCAAAGAGTAGAATACTTGTATTTGCATCGAATGTATATGAGCCACTGTATTCTATACTGATTTCAATAGTTTCATAGTGATAATTTCCTTTTCCACATATTCGTGGATAAACTTGATTTTCTTTTGTTAGTTCTGATGAATATGTAGCTCGAAGATCTAATGAAAATATCGGCTGAATGATGAAATAATCGATTCAATATTAGACTTACTGATCGCACTGACAGTAATATTATTGGGACCAGATACCAATATTGAAAAATCATCTCTCAAGCTCTCATTCATTGGTGTCATGAATAATATGTAGGTTACACTAGATTGCAATTCTATGATGATTTTAAACTCATTCTTAGGACAACCACTAAAGTTACCAGCAATAAATGTGTCTTGGTTCTCCAAATTATTCAAATGTCCTTTATACAAAACACCAACTACACCGTTGATACTGTCGAAACTTGACAATGTATAATTGCCTGATTGAACTACATTGATTTGTATCGGTTCATAATAATAATTATGAACTAGAAGCTGTTCTTGACATTTAAAAGTAGTTCCAGGCAATGCTGATGAATATAATAATTGAACAATTCTTGTTGACAATTCATCTTTATCTTAAAATAGCTTTATAGTATTGAGTTCAAACTAATGTTCATTCGTATACATACTCATTTGTTTGATCTTAATTTTATCTGGTCCTTCAACAAACAAAGAGAATGGACCTTGCTGCTCTGGATAGGCATAAGATGTTGTTACAATTAAAATATATCTGACATTGAAGTTCAAATAAGTCATTATCTTTAATTGATCATCATCACACACGTGATCACTTCGAGCGAGTGAAGTATCATTTGAATCATCAGGATTGAATTTATGTTCGTATAGATAACCATATGTATTCAAACTGCTTTTAGTTGAGAACATGTAGAAACCAGATGTGTTCACATTGAACTCGAAGGCTTCGAAATAGTGGTCCGGAGGTCTACAGTTAAAACTTGTATGTTTTTTACTTCTATTATTTAATTCTGATGAATAATTCGATCGAATGATTGTTTCAGTGTTATCTATATTCTCAATGATAGATTTTCAAAGAAACACTAAAAAAAACTGAACTTACTTTGATGTCTCATAGAAACAGTACTTGGGCCCTGAACAGTTATCGAGAAATCACCCTGTTCAAATGCTGTTTTTGTTGTTACAATTAATAGAAATGAACTATTCGCCGGACGATACAAATTAATTTTAAATTGATAGTTATAATGACTATTATCATCTGCTTCTATTGCGTTTATATTAAGATCAAATAAAGTAAAGTTCTTTTCATGAATATATCCAATTAAATCTTTAGTACTATGACTTGTAATCGTATAATCTCCTTCTTCTTTCGTTTGAATTTCAATGATTTCACAATAGTAATTTAATGATCTGCAGTCCTTACGATGATTACATCGATGATTATTGATTGATAAACTAGATGAATATTCTGTTTTAGCAAACTCAATACTTTCTAGTGAATATAAGAGAAGAAAAACTCTGTTTCTGCTCTTAAAAGTTATCAAATATATATCTTTTTACCGCAAATATTATTTTTCACAATTTTTTGTATTCGATGAGTATCAGAACTAGTGACATAAATATTTCCATAACTATCAAATGACATTGCTTGAGGATTATATAATTTATCGTCTGTTTCACCTCCACCAAAACATCCAAAAATACAACGAAAACCATTTTCATCCGAACCAATTATTCGATGATTACCACAATCAACAATGAAAAGATGTTGATCACCATCGAGAATAACTCCTGTAGGCGAATTAAGTTCGATTGTTAATTTTGCTGATCTTTTTCCTGCAACAGTTATTCCCCTTCGTTGATTCAATCGAAATAATTGAATTCGATTATTTCCAGAATCTGCAACATATAAATCTAAATTGATATCAACGAATATTCCATAAGGACGCCTAAGCATATTCGATGATGACCCATTATCACCTGTTCCAGCAACGATTGCTTCTGTGTCATTTAACCACTTTTTATCAACTCGATGACTAAAATACATCGAACAATATAAACTCTCATAAATATCGATGAAAAGATCATAACATCTTGATGTAACATTCATAATCGATATCCATGTTTCATTTTCAACAATCCATTTATCAACACTATGATTAGATTTTTCATTAGCAATATAAATATCACCATTCGTTGTTACAAATAAAGAAAATGGACCAAATGAAGGATTATTAATTTGTATTTTTGTTGAATTGAAATCATTTTCATTTTGCCAAATAACAATTTGAAAATGTTCCCACTTGGTCATGTAAATTGAATTATTTGAATCGACAAAGATATCATACGGTAGGTGGGGAAGAAATATCCAAAAGGTAAACATCGTTCCATTTGAATTCCAAATTGTATTTAAACAAAATCTTGGTTGATTATACGAAAGTGTCAAAACTACAAACTCAAAATGAAAAGATTTTCGAACAATTTTCCGCACACTTACGATCAGATTTCTTTGATAAAGAGATTTTTTGAACTCGATAATTATCTCGATCGGTGACATAAATATTTCCATAACTATCAAATGTCATACTAATAGGATCGGATAATTTATCGTTTATACAACGAAAACCATTTTCATCCGAAACAATTATTCGATGATTTCCATGATCAACAATAAACAGATGTTGATCACCATCGAGAACAACTCCTGTAGGTTCGTCCAGTTGGATTGTTACTCTTGCTGATTCATTTCCAGCAACAGTTGTTCCATTTCGTTGATTCCTTCGAAATAATTGAATTCGATTATTTCCAGAATCTGCAACATATAAATCTAGATTGATATCGACAAATATTCCCCAAGGATGATTGAGTGTATTCAATTCAGATCCTGCGACAATTACTGTTCTGCCATTTAACCATTTCTTATCAACCCTATGCTTATCAAACATTGAACAATATAAACTCTCATAAATATCGATGAAAATCGCGTGACATGTTGATGTAACATTCATCATAACTGATATCCATGTTTCGTTTGCAGCTATCCATTTATCGATTCGACCGTGATTCGCTCCATTATCAACATAGATATCACCATTGATTGTCACAAATATGGATGATGGATTTGATAAACTACTAGGAATCTTTTTTAATGGTTTACCATTGTAACAAATAAGAATTTCATCAGTTTGTCGATTCGGTATATAAATTGAATTGTTTGAATTAACAAAGATGACACTTTCATTAGCAAAAGTAGTTGCATTTGAATTCCAAGTTGCATGTGGATGAAATCTTGGTTGATTGAAGGAAATCTCGACAGCTATTAAGATACCAATGATGTTATTAAATAGAAGAAAATCTCTCCAAACTCGACTAAACATTTCAAATAAATTAATCGACTGGGAATATTTTTGTTTTATTTGAATGCTGATTTCAACCTACATGATGTTGTCAAAACAAAAAAAATACAATTTGCTTTGTTAATAATGATATAAATCACGTCTATTTGCTTCTATCAAAGCTAAATAATTACGCATGAAAATTATTTTATCTGATTTCATATTTTACGATTTGTTTAGGGGATGTTGAGGATCGACATTAAATTGGCTTTTTTCTCTCGTTTTGATCAACTGTTTAAACATTTTAACTCTCAATATTCAATTTCGTATTTATTAATCAAACAAATAATAATCACATAACGAAAAAATAATAAATATAGTCGTATTTTAATTTGTGTCAACATTAAATCGTTGAATTCGATGATTACTAGTATCTGTAACATAAAGATTATTCGCACGATCAATTACTAAACCTCTTGGATTACATAGCTGATTTGAGCCTTCTTCTTCACCATTTCCACCGACAACAACACGACCTTCTTTCGAACCTGATGGCCAACACATAATTCGATGATTCCAACGATCAACCACATAAACATCACCGATTTCATTCACAACTAATCCGTGTGGATACGATAATTGTTTCAAACTATTTCCTTGACCTTGTCCACCAGCAACAATAATTCCTTCTTTTGCACCTTTCAACCATTTCATCACACGATGATTCCAACGATCTGAAACATAGATAGAATCTTCTCCATCAACGAAAATGTGTCCCGGAGAGTAGAGTTGATTGAGTTTATCTCCTTTTCCATTTCCACCTGCAACAACTATTCCTTGTTTTTCACCTTTTTTCCATTTTTTGACTTCACCTCTCTTCCAATCGGAAACAAACAAATCTCCTTTGCTATTCATCATTAATCCAGCACATGCAATATCTTCAATAAGAATTTGTCTATCATTTTGATTTTCTAATGACCATCGAACAACTCTTCGATTTCCAACATCACATATAATCAAAGATTTCTTATTTTGATCCAAAATCACACTACATGGATAATTCAATTGATCAATTCTATTTCCTTTCTCATTTCCTCCAGCAACAACTTCACCATTTCTTTCACCAAATTTCCATTTGACAATAGAATGATTGTTACAATTCGCGACATAAATAGTTTGTTCCTGATCATCAACATAGATTCCATCAGGCGTATTGAGTTGATTTCCACCTGCGATCGTTGTTGCATACTGTTCCCATTTGCGTTTTATCATAATTAGGAAATCTCTCTTTTTAGCTATAATGGTTTGAATATATTGTGAACTATTATTTTGATTTTGTATTAATGACTGATTATTTATTTGATCATTTAAAATTTGTTCAACCAGTTTTTCTTGATCTTTCATTTTAAGTAATAGTAATTTCAATTCTTCGTAATGTTTGGAACATTTCGTACATATATGCATTGTTGCTTCTTCTCGACATTTATAACATTTTGTTCCTGTATTTGATGTAGCCATGGTCTTCTTTTCTTAACCGTTTATTTGATATCTTTTGTGACAATGGATATTAGAGCGAAAACTGGTTTAACGAATAGAAGAATATCGAATATAAAAATATCGAAAAAAAAAGAGAAGAAAACTTGTATATACGGACTTTTTCTTTTCTTTTCTTTTCGGTTCTTTCACCAAACTCCTCCTAATGGTAATTATTGTCCCGTCCAATGACTGAAAACAATCCTCGAAAACTCGTCACGCAGGAAAAGATTCTTTTTAATTCGCTGTATCAAAATGGCTCGAGTGTGTCGAAAATTTGTTTGCAAATGAATAATGTGCGTGATCTTTACTTTTATGATTACTCATCGACAGTGAATTGAGAGTTCGTTGATTTCGAAAACAAAAAAAGTAACACACGTTTTTTTTTTGCCATAGTAAAGCTAATGTCAAATTAGTCGTTTTTCTCTCAGATTTCAATTTTTTAGCTTGATCTTATAATTTATATATACGTAAAACAATTCAAATCTTGAATTTACCATAAAAAGCATAATTTTTTTAGTATTACAATTTTGTTTTAGCTACGATACGTTTATTATTTTGCAGAGATATGAACATGAACAGAAAAAGAAAAGGAACGAAATTCAGGAACAGTCTTTTTAGTATTATGACTTCGCCCCAAAACTCGAAAGAATCGAACGATCCCGATAAAATATTGGACTTCCAATCAGAGATTGATGAAGGCATATGTTGTTTCTATACTGAAAAAAGAAAAAGAAAAAGTCATAAAAATGTGTGTTCGCTCTTTCTGGTGTTGAGAAGAATAAAAAAAAAAGAATTATTCGGTCGAACAAGATGTGGAAAGAGAACGTTACTCTTTTTTTCTTCTCTCATACACAGATAAAGGTCAATTGTGATAGAAAATGAGTCCACTTAATAGTGTTTATTTGATTGATTCGAATTGTTCAATTGCTAATTTACATGACACATCAAGAATTTTCTTCTCAACTAAAACTCGAGATGGATATTCTTTTGAATAGTGATTTGTTTCATAGATATTCAATGTTTGTCGGTAATAATCCAATGCTTTTTGATTTTGTTCCAGATGTTCATAGCACATGCCAACATTCAGTAAACTATTTCCGATATCATCATGATTAGACGGAGAGAGTTGTTCTCTGATTTCAAGTGCTCTTTGATGATAGTTTAGAGCTTCATTAAATTTTCCCTGTTTGTCGAAAACATAACCAATATTGATGAGACTTTGAGCAATAGAAGTATAACCAGATGGACACAATTCTTCTCTGCGGCTTGTCCAAACGTAACGCTGTTACGTTTTTGACGCATTGTTGTTCAATTATATCGTGCATTTTACTAGATAGAATTCTCATTCAAATGTCATTCGATACAGCTCATGTTGCTACACATATGCTATAAAAATTAGAATATTTCAATT
>Ga0209960_1000926_pt1 | contig 48406 bp, 35 predicted proteins | sample ThiBiot_500_plan_2_FD_183947 | JGI IMG/M metagenome (GOLD analysis project Ga0209960, IMG submission 183947) | Wastewater bioreactor microbial communities from Cape Town, South Africa - Thiocy_expt_500_plan (SPAdes) | ecosystem: Engineered > Bioreactor > Thiocyanate-remediating >... | reverse complement strand
TACTATTATTATACTATTATTATACTATTATTATACTATTATTATACTATTATTATACTATTATTATACTATTATTATACTATTATTATACTATTATTATACTATTATTATAATATTGTTATGCTATTATTATATTATTATCTATATTATTGATATGTTATTATTATACTGTTATTATACTATTATTATACTATTATTATACTATTATTATACTATTATTATACTATTATTATACTATTATTATACTATTATTATACTATTATTATAATATTGTTATGCTATTATTATAATATTGTTATGCTATTATTATATTATTATCTATATTATTGATACTATTATTATACTATTATTATACTATTATTATACTATTATTATACTATTATTATAATATTGTTATGCTATTATTATATTATTGTTATGCTATTATTATATTATTGTTATATTATTGATATATTATTGATAGAACAAGTACAATTTTCCATAGAAAATACAAAAGGAATATTATAATTAGTAATACAATAAAATTTGGCTATTTTATGAGCATTATGAAAAGATATGGTATTTTTGGGATGATTATAGACAAGAGTAATAGTGAAATTATTTTGTTTACGCAAATTAAAATTTTTGAGTGAAAAATCGGTATCTTGATACATATAGCTACCATTTTTTAAAAGTGGTTTTTCTTTTGATTTATAACAGTGATGGTTGCTTATGAAGTAACCATCTAAAGTATCTATATCTATATTAGTATAATCCTTAATTAGTCCTATATAAAAATATTCTTTAGAATAATCATATTGACATGGTAAATTAATATTAATTTTTATATCGACTTGACAGCTGAAAGATACAGCTCCATCACAGTCAAATTTAAGAATTTTTCTATTTTTAGCATTATTTTGTAATATTTTTATCATTGGTAAGTTAAAAATAGATAACATTGGTTCTAAACCATAATATTTTATATCTTCCTTTAGTCTTTGTTTATTTGCTCTAGATAATTCGTCTACTATATCTTTTACATCTTCTCCCCTTAAATAGTCTAATATTATATTAAAATTGTTACCATTTCTATCTATAAAATATTCTCCTTTTTCATTCGGTTTATTGTTGAATTTTTCACTCAACATTATATGGAAAAAACTATTTTCTATATTTGTTAATGTTTCTTTGCTTGTTATATATATATTTCCTCCTATATTTAATTTAATCGGAATATCACATTCACTATCTTTAACATTTCCTATTATATTTTTAATTTTTTTCTCAAGTATCTTTTCTCTTTCTTCATACTCTACATTTATAATATTTATAATATTATTTTCTCTTTCTTCCACTTGTTTTATTCTTTCATTTAAACTCTTTCTTTCTTCCTCTATATAGTTTTTTATTTTTACTAATTCTTCTATCTCGCTTTTTCTTCTTGATATTTCTTTCCTTAGTTCCCCATTTTCTCTTCTCAATTTCTTTTTTTCTGATGAAAATATTCTCAACATCTTTTTATCTATATATTTCTATTATTCCTTTTCTTTTTTCTCAATAAATGTTATTTTATTCTATCTAAAAATCATTCATAATCTTAAAATAACACAAGGTGTTTTCATTAACGCTATTATTTTACGTTAACCTTTAAAATTATCAGAATCATTTGGATTTTGTTCTACCATAAACCAAAAATAGCGTTTTACATTTTTATCAAAGCTAAAATGTCCACGTAAATAGTTTTCAAAATTGCTATTTGCATTATTTTGTATTTAGTTCTTCATAAATTCTTTCTAATTTTTCATTTTAAATTTTTTGTTATATAAAAATGAAGAAACCTATAAAAAATAATACGTTTTTCCCCCATGTTCAAACCGATAAAATTCCTCCTGAATTCTTAATTAAAGTTAATCAATATAAAAAAGAATATATATTTGATATAAGAACCTTGTATAACTTTAATATTAAAAATCAATACCCAAAAAATCCCATAACTGGAGGATACCTAGATCTAATGACTATTAGAAAACTTAAACAGTATGGTCTACAAAATCGTGATTCTAGTAATTCTAATTCTAATTCTAATTCTAATTCTAATTCTGATTCTTCGGATTCTGATTCTTCGGATTCGGATACAGATTCCGATTCTGATTCCGATTCGGTTTCATCTGATTCATCTGATTCTGATTCAGATTTGGAATCAGGTGGATTTTTCTTGGATTTAAATGATTTGGATATAGAAGATCTATTATATGTAGCAGATTCTGTAGGTGTGTGGTATGTTGAGGAAGATTTTGCAGAAGATGTAGATGAATGTAGGTTAAATGATGGAAAAACAGAAATAGCGTGGGAAATAATAAAAGAATTAAAAAAGGCACCAAAAAATATTACATTAACAAAACATATTTATCAGAAAAATGTTTTTCATGATTATGATATTGATGATCTTGGTCATGAAACTGTTCGTGTAATAGATAAAGAATCGTTAGGAAATGATATGGTAAGAGTAACATTAAAGCCAGTGTAAATCGATAAATTATTTATATTTTAGCTAAATTAGATATTTAGTATTATCTTAATATTTGTATTATTAATATTTTTGTTTATAATTATTAATAATATTTTGATAAATTTTAGTAAACAATAAGACTACTTCATGTATCTAATCTTATAGATAGATAATAATTATTCTAATAATATTACATTCTGAATTTATAGTATTGCAATACTGGTATATTTTACCTTAATATTTTTTACTGAGATTATTAGGGTAAAATATATAATAATTGAATTCTTGAGTATTTATTCGAAATTTAAATAAAAATAGTTTATGAAGAAAGTGTTTACTATGGAAATTATATTGTACTATTTATATTGTACTATTTATATTGTACTATTTATATTTATAGATAAATAGCATAAAAATTTATATAAATCGTTTAAGAAAACAATTGGATTAATAGATAACAAAATATTTAATTTTAATCGAATTTTATGTATTGTTTAATATACTAAAGCACACATTTGTAACACATCGTTTGAATATATTTTATTCTTCGTAAATATATTTATATGACACTCGTATTAACGAATGTTTATATAATTTAATTATATATGTTTATTTAGTTTCAGTAATTTCTATTTCAATCGGATGTATATTTAAATATAAAATTAATATTTTATAGTGGTATAATAGTTATCTTGATATAATAGTCATCTTGATATAATAGTTATCTTGATATAATAGTCATCTTGATATAATAGTTATCTTGATATAATAGTTATCTTGATATAATAGTTATCTTGATATAATAGTTATCTTGATTATGTTGTAATAAGTGAGTTAATGAATATAAGTTAATATGTATTACTAATGTTATATAACTATTTTATTAATCAACATTTTATTTATGTTATCTTTTGGCAATAAAGTATATGTTTATATACTTTAATAAAAAATTTACGAATAAATAGTTATTATTAGAGTATTTACAACTATTTATTTTAAATATTTAATAAGTATTAAATAAAATGAAATTTGTTTATGAACAAACCGATTCTTATGGAAATAATAATAGAATATATTATAATTCTACAAATGTATTAAAAGTATATAAATATGTATTGTACAAATATAGCGAAATAGATATAAAAATTTTTATGACAGATATAAGGATAAACAGTGTGTATATGTTAAAAAAATGTTTAGAAAACAATAATTATGATAATTTTTGTATATTAATTTTAGATATAGCAAAAAATATATCTTTTATTAATATATGTAAAAATAGATATAATTTATCATTAGAAAAAATTATCAATCAATATTATCTTAAAGACGATATTTTTTTATGTATGAAAAAATGTTATGATAAAAATATAACAGAAATAACCGAAAACTTATTTATATTAGAAGAATTATATAAAATTGATAGAAAATTCTTTATTGATAATATTGAGTTGGATGATTGTGAAAAAATATTTAAACATTTATATACAGCTGGTGAGGGTATTCAAAAAAATCTTTCTGCGCGAGAATGGGAATCAAGAAATATAACTAAATATTATCCCGATAATTTTATTGTTATTTGATATTATAAACTTAATTTACATACATCTTAATTTTGCATAGTAATGTATATGTAAAATTTATTAGATATTACAAACACTAAGTTGTGTATAATAGACAACACCATTATCAATTTATTTACAGTTTAAATAAATTGATAGTATAATACAACTCCAAAGAAACATTTATTGGCGACTTATTATGGCCCAATAAATTAATTTTATTTGAATTGTTTTAACTTTTTTCTGATTCTTCGGATATTATTATATTTAATGGTATTCAATACAATCTCAATAAATAGATACATTTGTATCAGAAACATTAAGAAATTTACTTACAAGAGGATTTAAAGAATCTTTTCACGAGGATCCCAAAACCTAAAATAACCTTAATCGCTGTTTTAAAACGATTAAGGTTATTTTTCAGTGTTAATAAAAACGTTTAACGCTATTTTAGATTTATTTGATATTGTTATAAATGTTGAAGAAATAAGTATAAAAGCATGGGAATTATTGTTAAATTATATATGGTAAACTTGTCGAATTTTATCAAAATATTTTTTAATTAAATATGAGTACTAAACCTTCTTGTTATACTAGACTTACATTATATGATATCTTATGTATGAATAATTTATGATATCATAAATTATATAATTTATGATATCATAAATTATATAATTTATATAACAATTATTTATATAGGGACAATATCTATAGATAATTCATTACCACTATATACAGCTAATAACTATTTTGATATAAGATCATTAACAGAAGAATAAAATCGAAAAGTAATATTAATAGTTAATGGAGCGATTAATAAAGCTAACATAAAATTTTTAGCTAAAATTATTGATGATACTTTAGGGATATATTATTTGGTAAACATGGTATTTTACAGGCTCGATAAGAAAAAATAGTAAAATTATTGAAATCGTGTTATCTATATCGATAATATAAATAATATAGAAACCAGTATAGATATATGTAATAATATTTTTGATATTATACTAAAAATTTTTAAAGTCCGCAATCATATAAATTGTACGAATTACAGAATTATCTCTAACCCAAAAATTTGTCTTTATCACAGGACCTATATTCCAAATATATTTTTCAAATTACATAGTTGAAGATACTATACTTAATTATTTAATATTATAACATATGTATTTTAACATCAATAAATTTGGTGAAATAGCTGATAAATTAATGAGTAGATTTACATTATAGAATTATACTACATCGCAACCTAAACTAAAACTAAATATTTCACAATATTTTCACTATTGAGTATCTTTATCGAGAAACAAAATAAAAAAATTATATGATAATTATTTGGAATCGATTATATTTAATGGTAATAAATATGATTACTAAAGATTTGTATTACGCATTTGTAGCAATAATATACCTATAAAATAATTTACCCATATAATCATATTATTTATAATTCAATTACATATTTGTACTTATCTTATTTATACTCAGTAAATATCTATATGTTAAATTATGTATAAATATTGTGTACAATATATTATATTATTCTAATCTTTCAACAGTTGATCAATATGAATATATATTTGTCTAGTCAAATGTGAACATATAAGAAAGTTTGTGTTATATTTAATAAACAAGTTTACTGATCATAATATAGTGAATATAAAATAATATAGTAATAAAAACCTGAATAAAAGCTATAAAGATTTACAACTTGAAATATAGAATTTTTATTATCTAAGAGAAAAGATTATATATTGCGTTATAAATTTGTGTATATTTATCTTGATAATGTAATTTAAATATATTTATCTTGATAATGTAATTTAAATTATCAAGGTTATTCTATTGTAATTTAACTATCATATTAGCTAAAGTTATGATATTGTAATTTAACTATTATATTAGCTAAAGTTATGATATTGTAATTTAACTATTATATTAGCTAAAGTTATGATATTGTATAATTGTATTATAATATATGTAGTAATAATGTAGATAAAAGTAAATAATTATGGCTCGAAATACAATAATATTAAAAAGCTATACAATTTAAATAGAAAAAATCTAAACAAAAATGCAAAATAAATCTTTTGATTTCAAAAATAATTCATTCGCAGAAATGGCAGAATTTTTCCATAAAAATGGATATATAATAATAAACAAGGCAATTAGTGAAGAAACAGTTAAAAAATTGAGAGAAGATCTGAGAAAAGAGGAAACAAAGCAAAAAAATCAAAAAGTAAAAAATAAAAATGGTCATAAGATGCATGTATGTTTTTTCGAGAATTCAAAAACAACTGTTGATATAATCGAAAATAGTAAAATATCAGATTTTGCAGATTATATAATAAAAGATATACCAAATGTAAAAAAAACAAGTCCATCGATGAAAACTCATGTAATTCATAATAATGCATTTATAGTTGGATCAGAAGGAAGAGGAGAAGCACCATTTTGGCATGTTGATGATCCCGTTCAACAAGTAAGTTTACCTAACAATTATATACTTCCAGATGAAGTTAAATTACCAGTCTTGGTTGCAACCTATATGATATGGTTATCAGATTGTGAAAAACCAGAAAATGGACCTACTTATGTTGTACCCGGATCACATCGTTTTGGACGTAATGTTGATCCAGAATTGGCTGAATCATTGGGTATCCCAATGTGTGGTAAATCTGGTACTGCAGTCTTAATAAATGCAAATACTTGGCATAGAGGTTGTAATAATATTTCTAAAATACCAAGAGAAACTTTGCAAATAACCTTTGCTCGTAGAATTATAGGTCATAAATTTAAAACAATTATGAATTATAACATGCCTGATCATGTTCTTCAAAATCGTTCAAATTTAGCATTCGAACGGCTAGGTTTCTTACAAGGTGGTGCATATTCTTAAAAATAGTTATATAATATTATATATTATAACACGAATAATTTATGTTGTAGTTTGTAAGACAAATATTAAATAATTCTTTTTACATCTAAGTAATACCAGTAATATACTATTACTCATATTAAATTGACTTTAATTTATCGACTTCCTTAAACTTAAAATAAAATTTTAAAATGTCGTATAAACAAAATTTTATTTAAGAGCTTAGTAAGTTTTGAGAAGAAGTTCATGGTTTTCTACGAAAACCTAGCTCGGTTTCAAAGAAACCTTGAAGATACGTTGGTGAAAATCTTATTTTAGACGATACAATTATATTTTTATTCATTATTATAGGATAGAATATAAGCAAAAAATATTGATTTGCATTTTTATTTAATATCAAGTTTAAGCTTGAAAAAACTTTTATAAATGGATTTTATCAGCCACAATATCGCGAACATATCGGTGTTTTTGTCTACAAAAGATATGTTTAATTTAGCATATTGCTGTAGATATTTTTATTGGTATTTATTTAATTCCGGAACAAACATGCTGAATCACTGTTTCACCGTTAAAAAGACAATATTAAATTTGGAATTTATCAATAAATTACCTTATAAAATATTTAATATTAACTTAAACGCAAATAAATATTTAAAGGATGATGATTTTGTATATTTATTTAATATTTATTCACTTGATATGAGTAATTGTAATCAAGAAACAATAACAGATAAAGCATTTGAACATTTAAGAAATCTGCGAATTTTGAACATGCAATTTTGCAATCAAATAACAATAACAGATAAAGCATTTGAACATTTAAAATGTTTACATATTCTAAACATGGGTAATTGTAATCAGATAACAATAACAGACAAAGCGTTTGAAAATTTTAAAAATATACATACTTTGGATATGAATCATTGTTATCAACACAGTATAACAGATAAAGCGTTTAAATATTTAAAAAATATATGTTCTCTAGACATGAGAGATTGTTATCAGAACACAATAACTGATAAAGCGTTTAAATATTTCAAAAATGTTAAATATCTGGATATAAGTTTTTGTAATCAAAATACTATTACTGATTTAGCTTTTACTAATTTAAGAAATGTTTATTATTTAAATATAAGTAGATGTAATCAAAATACTATTACTGATCAAGCTTTTGTTAACTTTAAATGTATACACCATCTTGATATGAGTTTCTGTAAACAATCAACTATCACAGATAAAGCTTTTCAATATTTGAAAGATATATCTATTCTTAATATGAGCAAATGTAATCAAACTACTATCACTGACAAAGCTTTTACATATTTAGGAAATTTGAATACTCTTAATATGTCTAGTTGTAATCAAAAAACTATTACAGATAAAGCTTTTCAACATTTATCCAATATAAGTATCTTGAATATCAGTCATTGCAACCAAAAAACTATTACTTCAAAGGCCCTAGAATATATCAAACATATAAACCATCTAGAGAAAAAAAATTTCGGTCATTGAGAATAATATACATGTTAGCTTTAATTGTATAATTAACAATACTAGTATTTATACTTTAACATAATTAATATCTCATTATTAATAATATTAATATCTCATTATTAATATTATTGTTGTCTATTTTAATTATATAAAATAAAATACTTTTTACAACTTTTATAACTACTTTCAAGTCGACATATTATCTATATATCCCCATCAATTGTTCTAAGATCTATAACTCGCTACTAGAGTAACACAACTGATATAATATAGTTTTCAACTCTTATATAATTTATAATTCAGTTTTATTATTTTTCATAATATCATTTGACTCATAAAGCTGGGTTGTTTTTGCAAAATAATTTCTATTAATTGAAAATAATATTGTAGTGTTTACCAATATTATTATAATACAACATTAATAACATAAAGCTACTAAATACTTTACTTTACTTTACTTTACTTTACTTTACTTATATTATAATTTTGCTTTGATATGAATATTATCAAATCTAGTGTTATATTTTTCACTTACCTATAATGTCATATAATAAATATGACATTATCATCCATTATACAATATTTTATACATAAATAATAAATAATAAATAATAAATAATAAATAATAAATAATAAATAATAGTTACGTATTATCATACAAAATTTTTGAATTTAAAGTCATAGTAACTAAAAACAATTACTTTAAAAAGCTCCAGAATATATCTAGAATAAACTATCTTAAAGAAATTATCATTGTAAAACATTAGTAAATAATTATTTAAGTACTGAAATAGAATTATTGGCATACTATTTCAGATAATTATATTATATGAATATACGATTGTTCAAATATTCAAAGAAATTGTTTTAATACTATTACAAATAATTATTATATTACTTTGATGGGAAATTTCAGGAATACACGAGGAGATAAATATTGCAAATTATCTAAGGGATAAATATTCGGAATTATCGAAAAGATAAAGATTCGGGATTATCGAAGGGATGAATATCCAAATATTTAAAGAGATAAGATTAGGAATACACGAATTGATAAAGATTATATAACTTGATCATAATTGTTGAGAATTCTATAATTCCTATAAGATATGAAGGAATTATTCTATAACTCAAATAGATAATTATTCGATTTAATTAAACACAACTATTGCAATATATGATAAAATAATTATTCGAATACTTTTATATAATTATTTAAATACTTGGTGAAACTAGAATAATTATTTTATTACTCTAGAGATAATTATTTTGGGATACCAAAATAAAATTATACTATCGCTATAAGAGTACGATTGAAATTTATACTATTGCTATAAGAGTACGATTGAAATTTATACAATTATAGTCGAAAAAGATCACTATTCCAATATTTCATGAGAATAATAGATCTATATATTTTAAGAAACAATTATTATATTACATTGGTATATCACTCAATTTCTTGAAAAATGATTCCATTACTTGGATAATAATAACGAAAAAGAATTGGAAATAATACAAGTGCTTGAAGGTGGTACGATTATAATACTTGAAGACAATACTATTATGATACTTGAAGATAATACGATTAAGATAATATTAAGATAATACGATTAAGATAATATGATTAAGATAATACTATTATAATACGATTAAGATAATACTATTAAGATAATACTATTAAGATAATATGATTAAGATAATATGATTAAGATAATATGATTAAGATAATATGATTAAGATAATACGATTAAGATAATATGATTAAGATAATAGTATTAAGATAATACTATTAAGATAATATGATTAAGATAATACGATCAAGATAATACGATCAAGATAAATACGATTAAGATAATACGATCAAGATAAATACGATCAAGATAAATACGATTAAGATAATACGATCAAGATAAATACGATCAAGATAAATACGATTAAGATAAATACGATTAAGATAATAGTATTATAATACTTAAAGATAATACTTAAAGATAACGATTAAGATAATACTATTATAATACTTGAAGATAACACTTAAAGATAACGATTGAGATAATACTTAAAGATAACGATTAAGATAATACTATTATAATACTTCAAGATAATACAATTAAGATAGTTAAAAAGAATACTATAAGGATACTTGAACGGAAAAACATAAAGAAATTACAGCTAATATATTTAGAATAATACGATCGTTGTGCTTTATAAGAATACGATCGTAGTGCTTTATAAGAATACGATAAATATACTTCCCAACAATACGATAAATATTTTGAATTTTCACAATACCACAAAGACGAAATTGATATAACATAGTGCTACAATCTTAAATATTTAAAATCTTCAAACAGAGCTATTAGAGGGTACTGTAGTTCATGTAATAATTTTTTATTTATGATTTATGATTTATGATTTATGATTTATGATTTATGATTTATGATTTATGATAACAGTGTCAATGTTTGGATATATGTGAATACATTGAACACAGATAAGAATAATATTGAAACTTATGATATCTACAAACAATATTATAATATCCAAAATAAATATATATTTATATTAATAAAATCATATAAAGAATAATTACATATATTATACTTTAAATATTTTACGTACTTGTATGTCGTAAGGTTATATTAATATGATATTGATTGCTATAATTATAATTATAATTGGCGAGAATACATATCTACAAGTTTATAAAATCAAAAATAGTTTTTAACGTTAATAACACTAAAATTTACATTAAGTAGTATAAAATAGTAATTTTTGAATAGAATATGTATTGATTAAATACTATAAATACTATAAATACCATAAATATATTTTATGAGAATAATATAAATATATTCTATGAGAATAATATAAATATATTTTATGAGAATAATATAAATATATTCTATGAGAATAATATAAATATATTTTATGAGAATAATATAAATATATTTTATAGGAATACGATAAATATATTTTATGAAGAATACAATATATTTATGAAGAATACAATATATTTATGAAGAACACGATAAATATATTTTATAGGAATACGATAAATATATTTTATGAAGAACACGATAAATATATTTTATGAAGAATACAATATATTTATGAATACAATATATTTATGAAGAATACGATAAATATATGAAGAATACGATAAATATATGAAGAATACGATAAATATATTTTTATAAAGAATACGATAAATATATTTTTATGAAGAATACGATAAATATATTTTTATGAAGAATACGATAAATATATTTTTATGAAGAATACGATAAATATATTTTTATGAAGAATACGATAAATATATTTTTATGAAGAATACGATAAATATATTTTTATGAAGAATACGATAAATATATGAAGAATACGATAAATATATTTTATGAAGAATACGATAAATTCACTGTCCCAACTTTAATCTAGCGAATCGGGTTCAATGAATCACTAAAATTTTGAGAGTTTTGAGAATTTTTTTTTATACCATATATGTATAATGATAATCTTAATTCTCAGTATTCTCAATTTAGAATTTATTAATAATGTACACTATAAAATATTAAACATTAACTTTAATTCAAATAAATATTTTAAAGACACGGATTTTTTATTTTTATCTAATATTAATAGTATTAATATTGCTAATTGTAATAAAGAAACAATTACAGACAAAGCTTTCGAATATTTAAAAGGTATTCATACTCTTAATATAGATAACTGTAATCAAAAAATAATTACGGATAAAGCTTTCGAATATTTAAAAAGTGTTCATAAACTTAATATGAATCATTGTAACCAGAAAACAATTACAGATCATACTTTCACAAATTTAAAAATATACTATTACTGATCAAGCTTTTAGATATTTCAAAAGTATTAAATACCTAGATATGAGTTTTTGTAACCAAGAAACTATTGGTAAAGCTTTCGAATATTTAAGTCGTATTTCTTATATTAATATGAGTATATGTAATCAAACAACTATTACTGATAGAGATTTTGAACATTTAAAAAATATACATAATCTAGATATGGATTTTTGCAGACAAACAACTATTACAGATTATGCATTCAAATATTTAAAAATACATTTATTATAAATATGAACAAATGCAAACAAACTACTATTAATGATTAAACTTTCATATTTAGTAAACTTGAATACTCTTAATATGTCCAGTTGTAACCAAAAACTATTACATATAAAACATTACAATATTCATCTTATCTATACCGTACAAATATCAGTCATTGCAACCAAAAACAATCACTCAAATGCTTCTGAATATATCAAAAATATAATTCATCTCTATAAAGAAAAATTTTGCCCTTATAAATAATATTCTTATATTCTTACTCATATACAATCAATATAATTAATATAATATTACTTCAAATATTATTATTTGAAATAATATTTTTCTTCTACTTTAAGACAATTATATACAATAACAACTGTGAATTATTATAAGACCCTACGGGTTAAATATTAGAATATCTTCAGATATAATAATTCTAATACTTCTTAAAGAAAATATTCTAATACTTCAAAAGAAAATTATTCTAATACTTATATTATTATACTTCAAAAGAAAATTATTCTGATACTTACAAGAAAATTATTAGAATACTTACGAAGAAAATTATTCTGATACTTACAAAGAAAATTATTCTGATGCTTACAAAGAAAATTATTCTGATACTTACAAGAAAATTATTAGAATACTTACGAAGAAAATTATTCTGATACTTATAAAGAATATTATTCTGATACTTACAAGAAAATTATTAGAATACTTACGAAGAAAATTATTCTGATACTTACAAAGAAAATTATTCTGATGCTTACAAAGAAAATTATTCTGATACTTACAAGAAAATTATTAGAATACTTACGAAGAAAATTATTCTGATACTTATAAAGAATATTATTCTGATACTTATAAAGAAAATTATTAGAATACTTACAAGAAAATTATTAGAATACTTACATAGAAAATTATTCTGATACTTATAAAGAAAATTATTCTGATACTTATAAAGAAAATTATTCTGATACTTACAAGAAAATTATTAGAATACTTACATAGAAAATTATTCTGATACTTATAAAGAAAATTATTCTAATACTTATAGATATGATAATTCTAATACTCTGAAATATAATAATTCTAATACTCTGAGATATAATAATTATGATACTCACATGTATATTAATTCTAATACTCTAAGATGTTATAATTCTGGAACTCGCAGATATAATATTCTAAAATATAATTATCCCAATACTTGGATATATTATAATTATTCCAATACTTGCATATATAACTATTCTAATACTTACATGATATACATATTCTTTTAATTTGAAGATATTGATTTATTATAAGGAATTTATAGACGAATGTTCAATGACTAGAAAAATAAATATTTGAATACTTAAAGAATATTCTTATACTTAAATAACTTATCTCTGCATATAATTTCTTATAATTAATACTTATATATCAAATATTTTCAAATATATAAACATCCTATTATTTCATTACTAATATTGAGAGGAATTGTAATCAAGTGTTGTATAATTTGTACAGATAATTTTTCTATATTATTAATAATACAATAACACTATCAGATTTTATTATTTCTAGCTATTTTTCTTATTTAAGAAAATTTTAATCTTGTCAAGAAGATTTTTAGTGTCAATAAAAATATAACAACCTTTATCTATAATAAAATAAATCATATAAAAATCCTTATATACTCTTAGTAAAATTATTTTTTAGTCAATGGTATAGTTTTAAATTGTATAATGTTCTTAGATATTATCTATATATTCAAAATTTTTGGCTTTATTATCCTGAAACCAAAAATACGTAAATCGTAATTTAAAAAGTTAAACGCAAAATTTGGGCTTACTAAAATTTTACGTTTTAGTTTTTTGTTCAAATATCTTTGAACGTAAATATTATTTATATCCGAGTATATTCATTGATTTTGCGTAAACATTTTAATTTAATACTTTGGTAAGATGCTAAAAATTATTAAAATTGAATTTAAAATTTTAATAAGAGTTGTAAACTAGTGTTTGTCAACATATTAGGAATGATAACTATATCGTAAATCAACCGAGCTTATACAATTCTTAATATGTTGACAAACACTAGTTTACAACTCTTATTAAATTATTAAATTCAATTTTAATAATTTTTAACATCTTAAAATATATTGCCATTATGCAATATTTTTATAATGGATATTGCCAATATATACCAAAGTTACTGAAAGATTTTTTCGGTAAAATTTATTTTTGGCAGCCGTTTTTTGAGACAAATATAATTTCCTAATGTTAATGTATAAGTATTCATTGTAATTAATTTTTAACAATTATATTATAATTAAGATATTTTTAGATAAATAATATCTTAATTAATAAAGTAGTATTTATAAAACAATATAAATCTTGAAATTATTAAATTACTTTATGAATAAATATCTTATTTTAATAATATTTTAATGTAGAACAATAGAATATTATTAAAATTAACAAGAGAAATAGAATATTTCATTGAGAAAAACATTATATACTTAAATAATTATGTAATTATTTAATTTTAAAGAAAAATAATTATGTAATTTTAAAGAAAAAAGATTGTAATATATAAGCATATTGTAAACACATACTTGTAGATAAGTATTAGAATTATTCTATTACATAAAAAGATAAATATTCGAATGTCTAAAGAAATATTTATTCTTATTGCATCAAAAGATAAACATACGAAAAATTTTTGGAATTATTATTTTATTACTTGATAAATCTAGCCTTTGAAAACATCATTAAAATATGTAAATTTCGATTTTTAATATTAAAAAACGAACAGTAAAGTACAATAGCATAATATTAATGTTAATGATTTTTAATAAGAAATAATTGAAGTATTGGTGGTTTAAAGTTATAAAATACTTTAATAAAATAATATAAATCGGCTTGTTAAGGAAAATATATATATTTAAAATAATATCAAGAATAATATTGAATGGAGAATAATATTAGTTGATAATTGATAAACAATATATATTATTCTTATGTGAGAATGATATATTAAGAGTTATATAATTGATCAGTTAATAACAAATTATTATGTTAATGATACTAAATATGAGACATAATAATATAGGATGAAAAACAACATTGTATAAATAATAGATATAACTAGAAGAATAATAATGTAGTCAATAAAATTAGAATAGTATTGTGATAAATAAAACTGGAATTGTATTAGAATAGATAAAATAATAAATGATATGGTTATATTATGTGAAATAATACAATTATATACAAAAAATAATATACAAAACTTAATTTATAAACATAGAATAGTATATAACATCATTATTAATTCTAAAATTTTGCTTAAACCGTTTTTGGAATAGCAACTTATCTAATTTGGAATTTGGTAAATAATTCTATTTTGAAATAGTATCAATAAAGTATAATTATTTGGAGAATATATTTTATAAACTCAAACAATTACTTTAGTATAATTATTTGGAGAATATATTTTATAAACTCAAACAATTACTTTAGTATAAATGATAAAGATAATATTGATAGAAGAATCAAATTAACAAATTTAATAAATACCATATTTGCTTGAATCAATATAATCCGATAAGATATTTAAAAATACTTTAAAGAGAATAAATACGATAAATATACTTGAAAGAATACATTGGAATACATTAGAATACAATAAAAATATTTCAACAGAATATAATTCGATAAAGATACTTGAAGATAATATGTCACAACATTAGATACTCAAAGAATACAATAAGTCAACTTCAATAATATATAATACAATGGATATACTTGAAGAATATAATAAATATACTGTTCAAGTATATAATATGATAAATATACTCGAAGAGATAGTAACAAAATAAATATACTTGAAGAGAATATAATATGATAAATATACTCGAAGAGATAGTAACAAAATAAATATACTTGAAGAGAATATAATACGATAAATATACTCGAAGAGATAACAAAATAGATATACTTGAAGAGAATATAATACGATAAATATACTCGAAGAGATAAGAACAAAATAAATATGCTTGGAGAGAATATAATACGATAAATATACTTGAAGAGATAATAACAAAATAAATATGCTTGGAGAGAATATAATACGATAAATATACTTGAAGAGAATACGATAAATATACTTGAAGAGAATACGATAAATATATTGGAAGATAAATACAATAAATATATTGGAAGATAAATACGATAAATATATTGGAAGATAAATACAATAAATATATTTGAAGAGAAGAGAATACGATAAATATATTTGAAGAGAAGAGAATACGATAAATATATTTGAAGATAAATAGGATAAATATATTAGAGATAAATAGCATAAATATATTAGAGATAAATAGGATAAATATATTCGGAGATAAATAAGATAAATATATTTGGAGTAAAATAGGATAAATATATTTGGAGTAAAATAGGATAAATATATTGGAGTAAAATAGGATAAATATATTTGGAGTAAAATAGGATAAATATATTTGGAGTAAAATAGGATAAATATATTGGAGTAAAATAGGATAAATATATTTGGAGTAAAATAGGATAAATATATTGGAGTAAAATAGGATAAATATATTTGGAGTAAAATAGGATAAATATTTTGGAGTAAAATAGGATAAATATATTGGAGTAAAATAGGATAAATATATTTGGAGTAAATAGGATAAATATACTTGAAGATAATATGATAAATATACTTTAATACAATATAATATGATAAATATACTTTAAGAGAAATAGGATAAAAATTCTTTAAAAGAGTGATAAAGATAGTTGAAAAGAACAGATAAAAATATTTGAAGAGAATAAGATAGGTACTTGAAAAGAATACCATATAGATATTCGAAGAGAATACAATAAACATACTTGAAAATAATACAATACTATTAAAGAATAGTTGAAAGCATAGAATATGATAAAGATACTTGAAAAGAATACGATAAAAATACTTGAAAAGCATAGAATACGATAAAGATACTGGAAAAGAATACGATAAAGATACTGGAAAAGAATACGATAAAGATACTGGAAAAGAATACGATAAAGATACTGGAAAAGAATACGATAAAGATACTTGAAAAGAATACGATAAAGATACTTGAAAAGAATACGATAAAGATACTTGAAAAGAATACGATAAAGATACTTGAAAAGCATAGAATATGATAAAGATATTTAAAAATGATACGATAAAAATACTTGAAAAGCATAGAATATGATAAAGATATTTAAAAATGATACGATAAAAATACTTGAAAAGCATAGAATATGATAAAGATACTTGAAAATGATACGATAAAAATACTTGAAAAGCATAGAATATGATAAAGATACTTGAAAATGATATGATTAAGATACTTGAAGATAATATGATAAAAATACTTGAAAAGCATAGAATATGATTAAGATACTTGAAAATGATATGATTAAGATACTTGAAGATGATATGATAAAAATACTTGAAAAGTATACGATAAAAATACTTGAAAAGCATACGATAAAAATACTTGAAAAGCATAGAATATGATAAAGATACTTGAAAAGCATACGATAAAAATACTTGAAAAGCATAGAATATGATAAAGATACTTGAAAAGCATACGATAAAAATACTTGAAAAGCATAGAATATGATAAAGATACTTGAAAAGCATACGATAAAAATACTTGAAAAGCATAGAATATGATAAAGATACTTGAAAAGCATACGATAAAAATACTTGAAAAGCATAGAATATGATAAAAATACTTGAAAAGCATAGAATATGATAAAAATACTTGAAAAGCATACGATAAAAATACTTGAAAAGCATAGAATATGATAAAAATACTTGAAAAGCATAGAATATGATAAAAATACTTGAAAAGCATAGAATATGATAAAAATACTTGAAAAGCATAGAATATTATAAAGATATTTGAAAAGAATAGGATTAAGAAACTTAAAAAGAATAGGATTAACATACCGGAAAAGAATACGATAAAAATACTTGAAAAGAAAAATATTATGCCATGTCGAAAGAATAAGATTGAAGATAGTTGAAAAGAAAAATATTATGCCATGTCGAAAGAATAAGATTAAAGATAGTTGAAAAGAAAAATATTATATCATATCAAAGAATAGGATTAAATATAGTTGAAAAAGAATAATATTAATATACTTGAAAATAAAAATATTATGTTATCTCGAAAGAATAAGATTAAAGAAACTTGAAAGAATAAGATTAAGAGTGCTTCAAAAGATAAATATTATGTAATATGAAAAAGAATAAGATAAAGATTACTTGGAAAGAAAAATATTGTGTAATCCGCAAAAGGATGTGATTAAAAAACTAGAATAAATATTATGTTACATTTTTGGGGTAAATACTTTGTTAAGATGAATAAAGAACAATTAATATAGCACAAAAAGAGACTGAAGGAACAACAGAAGGATAAAATTATCTGATTAGATAATTTTATTGAATAAAAGGGATGAAAGGTAAATTATAATGAATTGAGAGGGATAGTAATGGATGTTTTAGAACTGAGTATTTTTCGAATAACAAGACCGTTTGAGAATTCAGATTCACCCAAAATATACATAAGATCAATAGAATTATCGAAGCAATATTTTATTTGTTCGGACATAGAACCGGAAGAGTAGTAGACTTTAAAACCTTTATTTTGAAGAAGAATGATAAGTTTCCATTTGTCCAAGAGAGGAATAGAACCAAGAGTAGTTACATAAACTTTAGGAGAGGAAGAGAGAGAAGGAGATTGTTTGAATAATTTTAATAAACGGGTTATACCAAAACTGACACCTATAGCAGGAGTTGGATTGTGTAAATATTTGGTAATAATATCATCATAACGACCACCCGCAATGACAGTTTTTAATTCTGGATACTCTAATATAGTAACTTCATAAATGAGACCTGTATAATAAGACAAACCTCGAACAAGAGAAGGATCCCAAACAATATTAAGACCAAAATTAGAACAGATTTGTAAAATGTTTTTATATTCGGTGATATCAAAACCCCAATTATTATCAATATTATCATAAAGTAGATTAATGGTATCATCAGATAAACCTTTATTTAAAAGTTCATTTTTAATATAAATTCTATCATATTTATCTAATTTATCAATGGAAGTTGAAACAATTGCACATAATTCTTCAGGAATTTTTAATTTTTTATATAACTTAAGTAGTGTATTAATATCATTAACTCTAATAATAGGTGTAAAATTATTATTAGTTATTTGTTTAATCTCATTTAGAACAGAATTTATTAACAATAGAATTTCAAGTTCGGAATCTGGATATTTTCCTATAATATCATAATCATATTGATAAAATTCTCTATATCTACCATTACTAAGAGAAGGTGTGTCTTTTCTATAAACTTTTCCAATCTGATATCTCTTCATTTTTAGAATTCTATTTTCCACAAGATATCTAATTAATGGAACTGTTAAATCATATCTTAACGATAGTTGATTTTCTTCATTTTCTGTTTCTATATTATAAACCAATTTATCTTCTGCTTCTTCTCCATATTTATCCATCAATATATTTCTATATTCAAAAACTGGAGTTTCCATTCCTATTGCATCTGGCATTTTTTTCAGTACTTTTCTTATTGTTTCACTTAATACCTCTAATTTATCATATTCGTCATTTACTATATCAACTGATCCTTTAGGAGTTTGGAATGTAATATTTAAACCTGTCATTTTTTTATTTGCTGCAATTTTTATTTTATATAGTTTGTTTAATACATACTTTTTACATTTCTAATCTATTTTGATTATTTAAATAGTATTTAAATATGAGTATTATGTATTTTATAATTGATACTAAAATATATAATATGGACTACATTGGTAAATGTTATTGTGGTAAATGTAAATATACTGTAAAAGAAACACCAAAGGAAATAGCGCGTTGTTATTGCGAAAATTGTAAAATTTTACATGGTGGCGAATATTCTGAATTTTCCAAATATCATCAAGACGAAATTGATATATCAGAATGTTATCATTTAAAATATTTAAGGTCTTCCAACAAAGCTATTAGAGGATTTTGTGGTCTGTGTAATAAATTTTTATTTATGATTTACGACAGTAGTGAAAATATTTGGATATATGTGAATACATTGAATATAGATAAGAATAATATTGAAACTTATGATATCTACAAACAATAATTATTTATATTAAATATACATTTCAATCAACAAAATTCATGAAAAGCATAATGATATCTACAAACAATAATTATTTTATTTATATTAAATATACATTTCGATCAACAAATTCATGAAAAGCATAATTATATAATTTTTGTTATAAATTGTAAATTAGTCTCTTAAAAAGGACATATAACATTTGGAGTATATATAATATCGTATATAACGTTTTGATTATTTATTTGTATATACTTATAGTAAAATGTTACAATTTATATTATAAAAATTAATACTATGATACAAATTACTTTTTCATATTAACAAAAGCTCAAATACTTTGGATGCTGATTGAATTGAAATATTATAGATAATTGTGAAAAAATAAATTATTAAATAGTGTTAATAAAATATTTATGAATCCTTCTTTTAATACCGGACAAGATCTGAATCCTTTACCTCAAACAAATATCATAAACCCCAACAATAATTCTTTTATTATGGGTCCAGAACAACTAAAAAATTTACATAACGAAAAAAATTCACTCCAAGAGAAAAATAATTTTCCATATTTGGTTCCTGGTGCTAAATTCGATCCACTATCCCCTATTGATCCTTTCAAAATAGATAGGAAAATTGTATAAAACAAATAATATAAAACAAATTAAAAATAATATAGTAGACAAATAGTTTTACTTGTTTCTATAAAATTCCCCAAATGTTCAAAAGCTTTTATAATTGATATACCAATTATAAAATTTCCAAATGTTCAAAAGCTTTTATTGTTGATATACTAATAAGACAAAATTTAATATATTTAAATGAGAAATAAATGAACACGGATGAAAACTTATTTAGTTACCAAGATTGGTAATTGTCCAATATACTTATAAACAAAAAATCATTAAAAAATGTTAACGAAGATTTGAGAATATTTTTATCAAAAGTTAATATACAATTTATTAGAGAAAATGGAAATATTAAACTAGTAAATGCTGATCAAAAGATAGAGTTTTTAATTTTTTGAATGGTATTTTAATGGGTATTAATTCTATTGATTTTGTTAGCGATTCCGATAAACAACAAGAATCAGAATGGTATAGAGAATTATATAGTATTCACAATACTATATAAAATATAAATTGTATAAATATATACAATTTATATCTATGCAGATATTTAAAATAGTTTAAATGTACTAAGTTCAATAGCCAATTAACTGATATATTTTCCATTAAAAGAAAATATATATAAATTCTATAAATCAACAAAGCAATATTTGAATATTTTGTAAATATGAATGTTTATAATATGTGTATTAAACTTACAGAATAATTATTTTATAAATATTAAGTGTATATTTATAAATATAATAAATTTTTTGGTTAAAAAATTTATTACTTTAAACATTATATAATAAAATTATGTATCGAATTTTAATACATTTTCTATATACTTTGCGTATAAATTCCATTGTATAAATAATATAATAATAATATAATAATATAACCTAATATTTGTATTTATAAAAAGTCTTGCTTTATTTTTGATTTGTTGACGAATACCGAGTATTTAATACTGTTTTAAAATATAGTAATTTATTATATAACCGAAATGATTATGAAACTGTTACAAATACCAGTATTAAAGTTGATTCATAATAGAATGTATAGTTTTTGATATTGATATATTAAGCTAAAAATTTATATTGGAAAATATAAATTTTACGATTGGAAAATATAAATTTTATGATTATAAAATATGGAGAAATTATTTGGTGAACTCGAAGATGATATTATAAAAGATTATATGATTAATTTTATGACGGTTGATGATATTAGTCTATATTGTTCTACAAATAATGAATATTTAGAGATATGTAAAGATAATGAATTATGGGAAAGGTTAGTAAATAGAGATTTTGGTATACATCATAATAGTATAATAGCAGGTGAAATTATAAATATACTGAATAATGGAGAAAGAAATTTTTACGCATTATATAGAATATTGTCAGAATTATATAAATATGACGAAAAAGCAATTATAAAGTTGATTGAAATTTTTTTGAATACAGACAACCATAACAATATTGTTAGTGATATGATGAATAAGTTATTAATAGGAAAAAGTGTAACAGAATTAAAAAATATATACCGATTAACGTTAGAAATGTTTAACGGTTTAAATTCAGGAAAAAATATTTTCCCTAATTCAATAACTAAACACAGTAGATATACAGAGACAGGTATAATGATTTTTTTAATTAGCATACAAAAAGAGATAGATAAAAGATTACTGCTAATAATATTATCCGAAATTAAAGTAAATGGAAAAAAATTATTAAAATCATTGGATAAAGCATATATAACTGATAATAATTACAGTATCAAACTCGAACAATATCAAAATTTTGATCATAAAACTGTTGTTCTGTTTAATTCTAAAACAAAAGAATCATATTGGTATATATTATCACTACTAGCATATTTTTACTATTATCAATTTGATCACACACTCTTGCTAAATTTAATCAATAAAAATATAGACAATGAAATTAAACATTATTTACATAACTATAATATTTACATCAATAATTATATAAAGGATATAATTATATCTTTTTATGCAAACAACAATATCTTCCAAAATTTTATACCCACAAATCCTGAATTTATTTCTCTTATTAATAAAACTTTACGGTTTGTGAAAATTTACTATATTACTCATCAAAATCCAACTATAATCCAATATCCTTCACAACAAAATATAGAGTTAATAATAGATATATTTTTAAACAAATATAATCTATACGAAACACCATATATTACATTAGATATAGTTAATAAAATTAGGTTGTCCCCTATACATAGACATATTTTTAGTCAATTTAGAAAATTAATTAGTTAATTAACACATTTATAATTAGAACAATTTATACCTATATATTATACTTATCACAATATACTTATCACAATATACTTATCACAATATACTTATCACAATATACTTATAATAATATACTTATCATAATATACTTATCATAATATAATTATAAGTATATTATCATTATATGCAAGTGAATTATTATTAAAAACATACAACATTATCCTAAAATTATAACAGGATATAATACAAGTAAAATTATAATTAAACATTTAACAAAACATAGTTAATATTATGAAATTTAACCATTAATAACAGTTGCAAGCATTTATTTGGTAAACAATAGTTTCATAAATACATCAAAAAATATATATAATAACTGAATACAATATTAATTTACATACAATTATCATAATAACTGATATAAAATTAATTCTATAGATATTTTTGTAAAAATATGGAGCAAATATTGAAGTTATTTTAAAGTAAGCATAAAAATATAGTCATATAATGACTTGGAAGTTATTCCAAGTTTTTTATTTTCAAAAAAATAAAATAAAATATTTATAAAATGAGTTATACAAATATTAAATTGTGGGAAGAGAAATTCTTTTTGGATTTGTCGGACGTAAATATAATATTTAATGGAATTAAGTATAGACTTAATAAACAATTATTATCAGTATCTGATATATTAAGAAACACGTTTACTAACGGTTTTGCAGAATCTTTTCAAGATAGTATTGTTATAGACGTAGAAGAAATAAGTATAAAATCATGGGAACTATTATTAAATTATATATATGATAAATATGTTAATTTTTATGGAAGAACGTTTAACTTGAGTATAGCTAGATATAACAAACTGTCATTTGACATTTCGTCAATTGACGAAATGTCAAATGATGATTTTTTTGCACTTTATTCAGCAAAAAATTATTTTGATGTAGCATCTGCTGAAATGGATCATACACTGTATATAAAATTAGAAAATGAAATTAGACATGGTAATTTTGAGTCTTTATCAAATTTTATAAACATTGCTCCAAGTGTAGATTATATAGTAAATAATATTATTAAATCTTTAGATGATATGTTACTGCCAAAATTAATGGCATCATGTATCGCTACAGATGATGATACAGATACTTCTTTGGACATATGTAACAATATATTTAGTGCAATAGTAGAAAAATTCAAAGTTCCAAGTGAAATAGATAATATTTATGAATTAGAAGAATATTTAGAACCAAAAAAATTAGCTTTATCTGAATCCATGCCCGCTAAATTCTATTCACAAGATCCTTTAATGCAAGATCAAATTCTTACTTATTTAGTACTAAAATATCCTGATACTAGTATTTCTAAATTGACTAATTTATATTTTCCCCAATTGTTTGAGTCTTACACAAAATATCCTATCTACACTGGTAGAGATCTTTCTTTCCATGGTTACACTACTAGACAACCTAAAAAGAAACTAATATAAAATAAACTAATATAAAATAAACTGGTCATTAATTTTAAGAGAATAAATATACATAAAAAGAAGATTAATACATTATGATTAATTAAAGAAATAATAACGCCAAACATTAATATATACATTATAAAAATATAACGTACTACATATTACTTGTAAAAGACTGATATAGTTATTTATTAATAAAAATATCGAGTATCCGTTAACAATTTTACTTCCTTCTATTATCAACCTACGATTATAAATTTTATACCAATTTAATTTATAATATTCTGTAAACTATTATAAATTTATAATGTGGTACACAATTTTACTTGATTATTTAGCGATATTAAAACAAGTAAATAAAAATTGATAAAATGTTATTCATGTAAATATAAATATTAACTGCGAATGATATAATAATATTTATATCTGGATTCCCTTTTAAAATAAATTACTTCCATTAAACCCAAAGTAAAATATTATAAATTTTACTTTTTTAATCAATATCCTACAAAAAACCTTAAACTACTTAAAATAATATTTTAATAACGGTTAATATTAATTTTGAGTGTTTTAAAAACTTTCAACGTTATTTATATTTCTAGACAATTATTCAATCTATTAATATTCTTTGTGATGATAAGATTTAGCATCCCGAAAATAAAAAATATATACAAACATCAATACTACCTAGTGTTTATAGGTAATAAACTACAAAATTTGTCCAATAATTGTCATATTTTCTTGGTTCTAATAAAAAATAGATATTTAGTTCATTTTATATTATTACAGTGTCCTTCTTATAACATTGAATAAAATATAATTTTTTCACCACTAAGATGTCCATAAACAGGATATTACTATCCTGTAGCAACTTGTAATAAATTTATAAAATACTATAATTTAAGTCGATTAACTTGGATAATATAACACTATATATTATCAGGAATTGCGATAAAAATAGTTTAATTATGCTTATAATAAAGTTGATATTTTTCAATTAAAATATATTATTTCTTGTTTATTCTTGTGCTCAGTATATTTATATCATAACATTATTTATAAGATTTATCTCATTTTATAGAATTAAAATGGTGATATTGGTAAATTAAGTTAAATTAGTTAAATTAGTTAAATTAGTTAAACCAAGAAAAATAGCTTCTCTAAATTTCATTCTGAATAAAATTAGTATTAGTATCAGACAAATCTATAGAGAATAATAACAATTTTCATAATAACAAATTGTATATTTATAAATATTACTTAATCATAGTATTATAGTTAAAATATAGTTAAAATATTATCTATAATACTTGATCTTCTAGTGAATAAACAAAGAGAGATACAGTACTTGAAGATAAATAATTGTTATAGTCTGAGGTTAAATAATACAGTACTTGAAGATAAATAATTGTTATAGTTTAAGGTTAAATAATAAAGATACTTAAATTAAATAATAAACACAAAGGATAAATATTTTGTGACTTGAAGATACAACTATTCTGTTACTTTTGCAGGTATATTGCATGGCTTTAAAACAAAGTATAGAGATAATATAATATGATTATTTAAATACTCATATATTATAACTGAATAATTACCGGAATAATCAAGAGATCACAATTCTAAAACTTGAAGAGATCATTAATCGCTTGATAAAGAATATTGTAAATCTTTCATATTAAATATACTTTAATGGACAAATATTATAATAAATGTCTTATTTATTATAATATAAAAACAGTGGGTTTATCTAAAAATAGATAAATTTTGCATACTTCTCCCTCCTTTTGCAAAATCATGTATTCCAAAAAAATATTTTTTAATTTTCTCATTCTATCATATTCTCTGTTGATATATTCAACACTATAAATATTTTTACCCAAAATAAGTGTTTACAATCTTATAAACTAAATAGCATTCAACATTAATGATAACGTTAAAATTTACATTAACCATTATGAAATAACTATATCTCATAATTTTTGATTTTTAGATAGAGAACACAAATTCATGAAATAATACTATAATATTATATTTTATGGGAGAATACGATAAATATATTTTATGAGAAAATACGATAAATATATTTTATGGCAAGAATACGATAAATATATTTATGGGAGAATACGATAAATATATTTTATGGCAAGAATACGATAAATATATTTATGGGAGAATACGATACGATAAATATATTTTATGGGAGAATACGATACGATAAATATATTTTATGAGAAGAATACTATAAATATATTTTATGAGAGAATACTATAAATATATTTTATGAGAGAATACTATAAATATATTTATGGGAGAATACGATACGATAAATATATTTATGGGAGAATACGATACGATAAATATATTTATGGGAGAATACGATACGATAAATATATTTTATGAGAGAGAATACTATAAATATATTTTATGGGAAAATACGATACGATAAATATATTTTATGAGAGAGAATACGATACTATAAATATATTTTATGAGAGAATACGATACGATAAATATATTTTATGAGAGAATACGATACTATAAATATATTTTATGAGAGAATACGATACTATAAATATATTTTATGAGAGAATACGATAAATATATTAGTAAAAGATTATAATAACTAGGAGAGATTATTATTAAGATAATAGAAAAAATGAATTGAGGATTACAGTTAAAATACACAAAAAGATAAATATACTGATACTTAAAGAAATAAATTGAGAAATGATGATTCAGATACGATAAATATATTTTATTTTATGGGAGAATACGATACGATACGATAAATATATTTATGGGAGAATACGATACGATAAATATATTTATGGGAAAATACGATACGATAAATATATTTTATGAGAGAGAATACAATACGATAAATATATTTTATGAGGGAGAATACGATAAATATATTTTATGAGAGAGAATACGATACGATAAATATATTTTATGGGAGAATACTATAAATATATTTTATGAGAAAATACGATACGATAAATATATTTTATGAGAGAATACGATAAATATATTTTATAAGAGTGATATAGTTTATGAAAATATGACAAATACAATAAATATATTTATAAGAGAATACAATACGATAAATGTTTAATGGGAATAGAATAAAATATATTAAAACAATAGGATAAATATATTTTATGCGAATATGATAAATACGATAAATATGTTTTATAAGAATATAATAAATATGTTATAAAAATTACGATAAATATTATAATTATAGCTCTTAATGTTTATAGATGGGAATATTATTATATTATAGGTTTAATATAATTAGTATTTTAGAGATTATGAAATATATTTAATAATTGGGATGAAATATTCATAATGTATTAATAAATATAGCGATAATATAATTGATAGTTTGGTAATTAATAATATTTCATATGTAATAATGATAAATCTAACAAACATAACCTGAAACATGGAATGGAGAAAGATTTCAACATTTCTTTTAATTAAATATAAAATTATTTTATAGATTGAATATCTCATAATTGATATTCAATTAGTTATCTATAGTATTTCTAATTAATTTGTTATATAAAGTATTTTGTTTTTAAAAATGACGACTTAAAGATTATACAAATTATAATAAAGATATTTAGTATAATTTATTTAAGATATAATAACATTTGTGGTAAATATTAAATTGATAGAGATAAACATAAGGAGATAAATATTTGATAAAAAAGGAATAATGAAATGCTATGGAACGAGATAATATTATAGCGAAATATTATTTTAAGAGAGATTCAAATTGAGAAATAGAAATAAGTTTTATATCTAGATCTTTGGCTTTTAAATATTTAGATGAGGTAGAGTCACCATCTTTGAAAACAACAAGTGTTGTTTTTTTGCTGATACTTGTTGTAACTTTACCCCCATTGTTCTCAATAATTTTTTGCCAATCAGAGTTTCTGAAACCAGTAAAAACAACTATTTGGTCTTTAAAGTTATACTTTTTACTAGTTTGAGATTTTGTATGAGATTTCAGTGTTGATGATGTTAATGGAGTAGTAAATGAATGAGATAATACTAGAGAGGGTGTAGTAGAAGGGGATAAAGAAGGGGATAAAGAAGGAGAGAGAGGAGAAAGAGGAGCAAGAGTAATATAAGGAGAGAGGGAACGATAGAAATCAATAAAAAGAGGAAAGGAAGAAATAAAAGAAGAAGAAGTAATTTCACTGAAACCATCAAGATCGAGTAAAGATTTTTTAAGAGAAAGAAGGGAATGTGAATCACAGGATGTATTAAGAATATCAGGAAAATTTTCAATTATTTTTTTTAGTTTACGGGTTCCGAAACCATGACCGAATTGGTTACTGGCAACCATTAAATCAACTAAATCGACATTTTTTAATTTAGAGTTAATATTTAGATGTATTTTATTAGCCAATTTGGATTGTATACCATCAATTAGTAATAGATCATCGATAGATAATTTTAATACAGATATAATATCAGTAAAACCATTATCATATAATTTAGTGACAATACCAGAACCAACAGATTCAACACCAAGGGCTGTAAGAAATTTAGAAATAAGTTTAATAGAAACATCACGATTTTCTTCATCACAATCTATAATAAAATGAATTTTTTCTTTAGAATGATTAGTAGAGGCCCATTTATATTTTATAGATGGAAAACAAGGACCAGTAGGAGATGGTTGTATTATTGTTTTAATATGAGGGATTACACCACCACCTCTTATAAGTCCCAATTTTGAACCAGGACCGATTTTATTATCAACAATAAATTTGGCATTAAAACCAGTTGTATAAGTGACAGTAGTTCCCTCAATAAAAGTTGGAATAATTTTAATACGAGGTATTAAAAGTTTATCTTTAGAGGGTTTCCAAAGAACATCAACAACCTCAACAGAGATTGGTTTTCCATCTATTTTATATGCGAAACTATAATCGGGATTATCTTCAATATTTCTTATATGATTACCAGTATCAGTTACAATTATACCATCAATTTCATAATCACAATTTAGCATTCTATCATTTAAATATTCTGTCAAATATGCATCATCAATAGATTCTTTCACTATATAGTTTACACATTTTAAACCTAATTTTTCTATTAATTTCATCTGTAAATCACTTTGTAACCATGGATTTATAACTTCATGTGCAACAAAATCAACATCTTTAAGCATTGTAATAAGTTTTTCATCAAATGTTTTTGAATTTATCAATCCACTTATAGTATTTCTTGCATTTTTGAAAGTTTCTTTGTATTTTTTGAAATTTTCTTTTGACATTACCAATTCTCCTCTTATTGCTATTATATTTTGTTTCCCTTTATATTTTTCTATATTTTTTATTGAATCATATGACCCTATATATTCATATATTTTACTTATATCTCCTCCTATTCCCTCGTCACCTCTAGTATACATTTTCATTTCTTTATTGGTTCCATCATAATATATCATACAAGATGCTCCATCTAATTTATCGCTTATTACTACTTTTTCAGTATACTTTTTTCTCCATCTTTCTATTCTATTTTCTTCTCCTTGTTTTATTTTATTCATACTTCCCATCCAATATGGTAATTTCACTTTTATTTTTCCTGCTATTGGTGCTCCTATTTTCTTCAACCATGGATTACTTGGCGATCTTTTCTTTAATATTTCCATCATCCTATCATACGTTTCATCATCCACTTTTGTTTCTCCTGTATTATAATATGCTTCTGCACATTCCTTCAATATTTCAACCAATTTCTTAATCGTTATTTCATTTGCATATTTATCTGTATCCTCTATTATTTTTTCTATTTCCATTTTTCATATTCTTTTCTTTCTCTCATTTTTCATTATTCTTTCCTTCTTTTCTTCATCAAAATCCCTCCATTTTTGTATTTATTCTTTCCTTCTTTTCTTCATCAAAATCCCTCCATTTTTGTATTTATTCTTTCCTTCTTTTCTTCATCAAAATCCCTCCATTTTTGTATTTATTTTTCCATTTATTTTTCTATTTATCCCTCTATTTTCACTTACTTTCCATTTATTTCTTCATTTATTTTCATTTATTTTTCAAGATATTTCTTTGTTTTTCGTTTATTTATAAAACTATATTACAAGTTATCTCTCTATTTGTATTTTCATTTATTTTTCCATTTATCTCTCGAGTTATCTTTTAGGTTATCTCTCAAGTTATCTTTCAGGTTATCTTTCAGGTTATCTTTCAGGTTATCTTTCAGGTTATCTATTAAGTTATCTTTAAGGTTATCTTTTAGGTTATCTTTCATTTATCTTTCAGGTTATCTCTATATTAAAATTCCCTTTGCTGATATTTTACTAGAATAACTTTTTTGTGTGTTATAAAATTTCTATATTTGTATTTGTGTATTTCTTTATTAAATAATTTAGTTAAATTATTTAATATATTATACTTAGAAACTGTTTTTATTTTTATTGTGAGAAAAAATTTGGATTTATAAAATTAGCCAAACCTCTACCTGTCGTTTGATTATTTCCTGTATTATTTTGATTTGTATTAGTATTGGTTGTTGTATTATTTTGATTAGTATTAGGTGTTGTATTAGTATTAGGAGAAATATTTCTGTTTTGATTGTTAGTAGATGTAAAGGGAGCTATGATTGAATTCATTAAGTTTTGATTACCTGCATAATATGCAGCAAACTCTTCGGGAGTATTTAAATAAACAACTTGTGTAGATAAAGGAGATACAGTATTATTTAGATTATATAAACTTAAGCAAACACGTTGAGTATCGGTATTAAAGCAGAGCTGTTGGGGCGTATTCATTTTATTAAAGAAATATTTTAATAATATTTCTTTAATTGATTTTTATATTTTGAGCGATTTGTTGAAATATATTTTCATATGTTGGAGATATAAAAATACATATATTTTCATATGTCGGAGATATAAAAATATCTATATCAGTCTGTTAATTAATTATTAATGTTAGATAGAATAAATATTGTAAATGTAGAGAAAATAGGCAAGATAAATAAAGATAAAAATTTGAAAAAAAATCTATTTCTATATGTATAAATAAAAATGGAGGTTTTTGAGGGTGCTATCGGTATTGATTTAGGTACAACTTATTCATGTGTTGCTGTAATGCAAGATGGTAGAGTAGAAGTTATTGCTAATGATCAAGGAAACAGAACAACCCCCTCGTACGTAGCATTTTCAGACGGAGAACGTTTAATAGGTGATTCTGCTAAAAATCAAGTTTCAATGAATCCAAAAAATACTGTTTTTGATGCTAAGCGTTTGATTGGTCGTAGTTTTGATGACAATCATGTTCAAAGCGATATGAAACATTGGTCATTTGGGGTTGTAAATAAGAATGGTGCACCACATATTCAAGTTAATCATAATGGAGAGGATCAAGTATTTAAACCAGAAGAGATTTCGGCAATGGTTTTAACAAAAATGAGAGATGTTGCTGAATCTTATCTTGGAAAGAAAGTAAAGAAAGCAGTAGTTACTGTACCTGCTTATTTTAATAACGAACAACGTGAAAAAACTAAGGATGCTTGTCTTATAGCTGGTATGGAACCATTGAGAATTATAAATGAACCAACTGCTGCTGCAATTGCTTACGGTATTGATAAAGATTTTAAGAATGAAAGAAATGTACTAATATTCGATCTTGGTGGTGGAACTTTTGATGTTTCATTATTATCTATTGAAGATGGAGTTTTTGAAGTAAAATCGACAGCAGGTAATACGCATTTAGGTGGTGAGGATTTTGATAATAGATTAGTCGAATATGTAAGAAATGAATTCAAGAAGAAACATAAAAAGGATTTTGGCGAAAATCCAAGAGCATTAAGAAGGGTAAGAACTGCATGTGAATCAGCAAAGCGAAATTTATCATCGGCTGCTAAAACTAGCATTCAAGTCGATTCTTTGATAGATGGAATTGATTTTCAAATGGAGATAACACGTGCTAAATTTGAACAAGTTAATGATGATCTTTTCAGATTATGTTTAGAATCGGTCACTAAAGTTTTACAAGATTCAGGATTTTCAAAGGATCAAGTACATGATGTTGTATTGGTAGGTGGTTCTAGTAGAATTCCTAAAGTTCAAGATTTATTAACTAATTTCTTCAACGGTAAAGCTTTGTGCAAAAATATTAATCCTGATGAATGTGTTGCTTATGGTGCAGCTGTACAAGCCGCTAATTTGACTGGTAATAATAAAACTAATATGGTGCTGTTAGATGTGTGTCCCTTATCATTAGGTATTCAAACAGGCGAAAATATCTTCACCGCAATTATAGATAGAAACTCAGCCATACCATGTCGTAAATCACAGACATTTACTACGGCGTCAAATAATCAAGAAAATGTTTCTATATGTATCTACGAGGGTGAGAGAAAGTTCACTGAAGATAATAATTTATTAGGAAAATTTACTCTTGGTGGTATTGCTCCTGCTCCAATGGGTGTACCTAAAATTGAAGTTACTTTTAATCTTGATGTTAATGGTATTTTAAATGTAACTGCAAAAGATACTGCTTCAAATAAAGAACAATCTATTACTATTAAAAATGACAAAACAAGATCACAGTCAGAAATTGATGAGATGATCAAAAAGGCAGAGGAAATGAAAGCACAAGATGAAGAAAAATTGTCTGTTGTTCAATCTAAAAATAATCTTGAATCCTATGTTTATCAAGTCAAAAATTCTTTGGATGATGACAAACTATCAAGTAAAATATCACCACAAGAGAAATCTTCTTTGGAAACTGCACTTAAGAATGTACAGGAGTGGTTAGATAATAATAACGAATCTACTAAACAAGTTTATGAACAAAAACAAAAAGATTTAGAGTCTGTGGTTAATCCTATTATGACAAAGATTTATTCTGAACAATCTGCACAATCTACACAATCTGGCGCTCCTTCATCTGCTAATCAAACAACAGCTTCATCTGGTCCAACATTCGAAGACTTAGAAGTTGATTAATTAATACAAAATATCCAACAAAAATATTTATTATTTGAATATTTTTAACACTAAATAACCATTTTTAATTTTTGTATTATTTTATAGACAACTCAACTTATGATTTTAGTTACTCTTAATTTTTAATTAAACAAAAAATTAAAACATATTAAAATATGGTTAAAAAGCTCACTTAAGAATTTGTAAATAAATCAAAAGTAAAACATGACGACTTATAGTATATATCAATCTTCATACTAAAGTAAATATAACATGTTCATAACATGGTATATTAAACAAACTCCTAGCGCTTATCTCAGAGGACAAAGGTGTCCTAGTTGTTATGGTTGTAAAAAACTTACATCTACTGAATTTATTGATAAAGCAATTATAATACATGGAGATAAATATGATTATTCACATGTACAATATGTAAATTCTCAAACTAAAGTAAAAATTTTGTGCAAAGAACATTGTATTTTCTATCAAACTCCGAACAAACATATGTCTGGTAAAGGATGCAAAGAATGCGGTTTTATATCTTCTTCATTAAAACAAAGATTTACATTGAATCTATTTGTAAATAAATGTACTCAAGTGCATAAAGACAGATATTTATACAATAATGTTATTTATTTTAATAATCGCACAAAAATTAAAATAATATGCAGAGATAATGGTGAATTCGAACAAACTCCCTATGATCATTTGTCTGGATATGGTTGTCAAATCTGTGGAGGAACCATTAGATTAACAAAAGATATATTTATTGAGAGGTCTAGTACTATACATGGTAATTTATATGATTATAGTCGAGTATATGAATAACCGCGAATTGGTGAAAATAATTTGTAAGAAATATGGTATTTTTACACAAAGTCCAATTAATCATTTTGCAGGAAAATGCTGTCCTATATGTAAATTTAGCCATGGTGAAATAATTATTTATGTTTATCTGAATAAACACTAGGTTTTATTTCATCCACAATACAAATTTTCACAATGTCGTTATATAAAGGAACTTAAGTTTGATTTTTATTTACCTAATCATAACTTATGTATTGAATTTGATGGGATACAACACTATCAAGCCGTAGATGTATTTGGTGGAAAATAAATATATGAAAAAATAAAGATTAAAGACAAATTTTGCTTAGATAACAAAATTAATCTAAGAATAAGCTATTTAGAAATTAAATCAACAGAACAAAAAATTAACATAGCTATTAGATGGATCGAAAAAATAAAAACCATATATTTATAAGAGATAAAACAGATAAAACGATAAAAATTGTTAAATAATTATTCTATGATTGTATCTTGATTTGATATTAATTTAAATTAAGATTATAATAATTTTCTCCAACTTATTGAATATTAGAGTTTTGTTTATTATAGCCAAATATATAATTTTGCAAAGTTGTATAAATTATATTATAAATTGTTAATGTAAGTTTATTCTAAATGTATGTTTATTTTTAAATCAATTTATCGCTTATAGAATAGATAATATAGAAATAAGGATCAAAAGTAAACAAAAATAGCAATCAAGAAATAAAAATAGAAAATAGGAAAAATAGGAAATAAAATAAATAAAAGATTACCAATCGAAATAAAATATATGAGAAGATGGTCTTTGTTCGGTGGAAAGTCATCAAATTTTGATGATAAAAAACATATAAGCATATGTAATGAAAATAGAAAATCATTTAAGAGTCATAATATTGATATAGAATTTTTACATTACTGTTTGGATGAAAATAATGGATTGAATTATGATAATATGATGGAAATATTGGATAAAAAGAAAATTATTGAATCGATAGCAAATATTTCGAAAAGACAAAGCATACAGAAAAAATTTGATTTGGTAAAAAATTCCAGACATAGATCATTATCAAGTGTTACATATATTGATGAACATCAAACAGTAAGTACAGATTGTATCTCAATAGATGTAATTAATAATACTGATATAAATGTAAGCAAAGATAATACATCAATTGCTATAGATCAAGATTTTGATATAAGTTTTCTGATACATGATACAAAGCACAAAATATTTACAAAATGGTGTAAATATGAACATTCAGAAGAAAATATATATTTATGGGATTATATTCAACAATATAAATTATCGTGTTCCAAGATTAAAAAATACTACATTTTAAAGAAAATTCTCAAAAAATTTTTATCTGATAGTTCGAGTTATGAAGTTAATCTATCTGCTTCTACAAAATATTCTGCTAACAGTATAATATCAGATGTAACATTATCAAAAATAGATTCTAATCAATATAAAGTAGATATTATTAATTTGTTTAATAATATTCAATCCGAACTTATACAAAATTTTAAAGATATATGGAGTAGATTCACTTGTTCAACCATGTATTCTATTATCAAAGATATAGATATGAACAACAATAAAATATGTCGCTATAATTCTCATGATTCATATTTTAGTTCAATATTTAATTCATCAAACCGTTAATTAATATACTCTGCTTGCTGAATTATGTAATTATTCTTTCCCTTAAATAAAATAATATTTCGCTTAAAATATCATTTTACTTGTATAATATTTCATAAATTTATCGTTTATTATCGTTTATTATCAAATATACTGATTTTTGCTGTATATATTTGAATTAAGATTGAATATTGAATATGTAAACTTTATAAAAGAGCAAAAAAATGGGCATGTATACTGAATTAGTTATGGGTGTTGAATTGATTAATATACCAGAAAATGTGATAAAAATGCTGAAGAAAATGACGAATGATAAAACTATGGAAAAAGATGAGAAAATAGAAATACCTGATCACAAACTATTCAAAAGTCCGCGATGGGAATATATGTTGTATCAAGGAAGTTATTATTTCGCAGGTCAACCTAACAGTTTTTTGACGGAAGATAATGTATCTGTAGAATATGGTGAACCTATTTATTATTTTTTGACGATAAGATGCAATTTTAAAAATTATGATAATGAATTGGAAAATTTTTTGGATTGGATAAAGCCTTATTGTAAAAAAAGAACAGAACATAGCAAAGAATTTGTGGGATATTATCACTATGAAGAATATGAAGAACCCACATTAATTTATATATAAATGAGATTGTCTTAATAAACTAAACGGGTTTGACAAAATAATCAAAATAGTATCTTTAATGATTGTGAATGTTGTAAATAAATATATAATATTATATTAAATAATAATGGAAATAGTAATTATTTTATCAGTAATAATAAACATATTATCATATATTAATTTAGCATTAATAATAGTTCTATTGAAATATTATAAAAATTATATTAATACTGTATCGAATATAGTAGTAAAACTCCAATATATTCTTAAAAGAATATTTTGTGTATGCGAAGTGTATGAAAGTTATACTGACTATGAGAATGTAATAGTCGAAAAATGGATAACGCGCCTATATATGGTGACCTAGAAAAAGAAGTAAGAGTACCAAAATACAAATATGTTACAAAAAGTAGACCAAAATATAAAACAACAACTAAAAAAATACAGGTTGAGAAAACGAAAAAAATACCTATTTACAAAAAAGTTAGAAAGACAAGAACAAAATATAAACAAGTTGAAAAAGAATATTATGAAAATGAGGCCAATACTGTAATGGAAGGAGTATATGTTGATAAAACATATACTGAAAATGAAAATTATACAGACTGGCAAGGGTACTATGAAACTATTGATACACCAAATGTGTATCAAAATAACTATGGAATAGGCTATAATAATCATGTAGAAAATGTATATAAAACGGAACCTGTACAAAAAACAAAATTGGTTACCAAAACACAAAGAGTAATGGAATATTTACCCAGAACAAAATATGAAAATGTAAAAAAAAAGAATTGAAAGTGTTGAAGACGGTTATGAGTCGTATTATGAGGATGAAATAGATTATAAATACGAGACATATATTGATTATGAAAATAAAATCGATAAACAATACGATGGTGAAGAAAATTATGAAGAAAAAATACGTGACGGATACGAAATTAAAACAAAAATTATTAAGGATATTGTTGGATATGAAAAAAACATAATAAAAGTAACAGAAAAAAAAACCAATAACAAAAAGTAAATCTTGTTATATGTATGAAAAATATAGCGATATCAATGGATTCAAACAGTCATGTTTTACATTATTTTGTATATTATTTTCAAGTTTTATACTTAGTTCTTTTTCCATTGCTTATTCATGTTATTGTTATTATATATTATTTGTTCCTGAATATTTTAGTAAATTATCTTTATCTATTGCTATTTTATCTTTAATTAATATAGTTACTAATATTATCTCTATAATACCTTTCTTTACAATAGTCAAATATATTAAAAATACAAATATTACAAATATACAATTCAATAAGAGCAATTATGGACTATATAATCAATAATATTGATCTTCCAACCAGTAAATAAAAATACGCTGTGTATTAAGTACATTTTATAAAATAATAATATTGCAATATTATTTTATGACTCAGAGTATGAATTATTTTTAAGTATAAAAATTAAGGGGATTAAAATATAAAATATTTTTTTAACTTGAATATTATATGTATAAATATAATTATACTTATATGTATAATTAAATATAGAAGAATGTAGCGATAAAGTAGACTTGATATTTGTATTTTTACGAAGTCAAAAGGAAATAATAATGATTATATTGATATGAATTATATAATTGATTATATCAATTATATCAATATAAATAAAAATACATATTATATTTATATAATGGATATTATATTAGGAAATAAAAGTAATTATCTTTGTGTACAATTAATAGATATAATATTAGAATATATAATATTGATAGATATAATAACAATATCGAAACTGAATAGAAAAATGTATGAAATATACAATGGAAAAATACCAATAATACTTAAAGAAAAATTAGAAAAAAGAATTAAAGAACTGTCAGGAGATGCAAAAACATTGTTTTCATACATACAAAATAATGGAGATGTTATTACGGGAAGTATAATACTTCAAGTATTATACGGAGAAAAATATGAAAAAACGGATGTAGATATATGTTGTTATAGAAGAAAACTTTTTCAAGAAATACCTGACAAGACAGAATATAGAGAAACAAAAATATGGAACGGTAGACAATATATATTAAGAAATTTAAATAAGAAAGGATTCGATGAGCTGGAGGATAGATATTGGCCAAAAATATTGGGACATTGTAATTCTACAGACAAATTGCATGGACCACTATCTATTGCAAGAGAAGAAATAATGAGGACTTTTGGTATAAAAATATTTGATGTGTCGGTTACTGAAAAAGTAAATGATGATGAATACGAGATTAAAAAAGTTTACAATTTTTTGATGTTGGAGGATAATTCACCATATTACGACTATGTTGAGAATATTGAACATAACACCCAAAAAGTAATTTCTCATATTTCACATGATTTTGATTTGGATATTTGCTCTAATGCTTTCTATATTAATAAAAATGGTAAAGCATGTCTTTATCTTAAAAATTATAATAATATCCTAACAAAAACTACATTTATTAATAACGTCATCACTCAATCTCATTTAATCAGACATGTTTATTGTGTATCAGAAAATAATATTAATTTTGAAAAACATATAGAAAATATTCCAAAACAGTTACATAAACGTCTTCTTAAATATATCAATAGAGGATTTAAAATTATAAATGATTATGATACCTATATAACAACTTCTCTTGACTCTTCACATCTTCTAAAAAATTATCCTTTGCATCTATTTTATCAAGAAGCCGATTATTATTTGCAACTATATAAACTTTTACCTCTTGTAATACAACATTCTTCTGATCTAGATATATTGTTAAATATATCACAAATTAATCCAAATCTAACAACTCTCTCCATTTCTACTTACCAGAAAATACATGATATCCAAACTAAATTATGTAATAGCGAATCATTTTTCAATACTTTTATATCAACACATATTATAACTTCACGTGGTTATTGTTTTGATTTAACAGATTTAAACGAATTTCCCACTCTTCAATCATCTTTAACTAGATATAAAAATAGTATCAAATTTCATAAAAAAAAGAAATTTAACTCCAAAACCATATTAATCAACAAACAATAACTTTTCAATTTTTATTAATTTGCAAAACCATATCAATTAACAATAACTTTTCAATTTTTATTAATTTGCAAAACCATATCAATTAACAATAACTTTTCAATTTTTACTATATTTTATAAAATTATTATGAAATATACCAACAAATTATCAAATAATAGCTAAAATACGGATTCATTTATTTTTTATATTAGATTCTATATCTTTACATATACTTTCTTGTCAAGTTCTTTATTAATATTATCCAATCCAACATTTATTTTATCTAATTCTGATTTGACTAAATAAGAGCTCACAACGGCCGCTGTTATAATACTTCCCATAAACACTCCTTTTACAATATATTTTCTCATTTATTCTCAATTATTCTCAATTCTATTAAATTTTATATTTATCATATTTTCTCAATGTTGTCAACTTGTTTTTATAAAATTATAGTTGTTTAATTATAGTAATTGTCTAATCATTTAATTATGTAACTATGTAACCATGTAATTGTATAATAGTATAGTTATATAATTATATAATTATATAATTTTCAAATGATATAGAGTTTATTGTGTAAATAATATTGACATAAATAATATTGATTATATGGAAAGAATAATTTAAATAAAAAAGAATAAATGAAAAGCGATATATATTTAAAATTTTACATAAACAGCGAGGAATTTATATTGGAAAAGGAATCATTATGTAAATTTATGTTTTTCAAAAAGATTATAGAAAACGAATATTTTAAGAACGAGATAGTAAATATTAATTTTGATATTGACAGAAGATTGGTAAATATTGCTCATAATATTTCTGATGAATATGAATATAAACTCAATATATACGATATTTCTACTATTAATAATTATTATGATTATTTAATAACTGATAACAGCCAAAAAATTTTGATTAAAAATTATGAGCCTGGATATTACGCTGAAAATGGATATTACAAAGATATAAAAGAAATAATAGGGCAAAATTTTATAGCAGAAACAAAATTAGAATTAATATCTAAGTTTATTAATAAACAAAGTTTATATTTTAAATTATATCCCCATAAGTACACAGATTTTAAACATAATTTAAAACATAATATAGAACACAGTAAATATAACGGAAAATTTGTTAGATATGGAGAAAAAATTAATTGTGAAGAAGAAAAAATCTTGATACATTATGTTGAATTTTTGATTACTGAATATTTGTTAAAATTCAATATATATAACCAAACTGTCAAAATTATTGATGCACAATCATATTTTATATATGGTGTTAATGGTGCATCTGGATTTGTTACTAACACACATATATATGATATTAACGATTCTGTACATAAATTAAAATCCGAAAATAAACCTATTAAAATTACTTTTCCAGCTTCCAAAAAAGATAAATATCTGACTATTAATAATGAAAATATCTTTAAATTTTGTTTTTCTGATAATGTTAATTTATTGCAAAAAGTAGATGAATATATATTGCAATTTTATACTGAATATTTAACACAATCAGTATTATAAGTAACTAATTATTTAACTTTATAATTACACCGAATATTTAACATAATAAGCATTGCAAGCAATTAAATATCTAACATAATTACTAAAGACAAAGACTCTATAACACTTTTACAATAATTTAAGAATCGCATAAATTATATAATTCTTAAATTCGTTTATTTTTTCATACAAATTAATCTCTATTTATGGAACAATTATTTTCTGGATAAAATAATTTGATATTAATAAAATGGAAAATGAATCTAATATAATTATCGTTTATAATAGTTTATTAATTAATGCACAAGAAAAAGATATTATAAAAAATGATTACTTTAAAGGTTATTTATTATTTTGTAACCCTATTTTGTGCGATTCTAATGGATTTAGAATACTTAATATAACACATATATTAAACGATCTAGTAGAAATAATTTCGGAATTTTCTGTTGCAGAAATAGAAAAAAGTATAAATATTATTATTAACTCAATATTAGGATTAAGTATAAATATCAATAATTGCAGCGACAACACATTATTTTTATTAACCGTATTGATAGATTTTTTTCTGTTCAAAGAATCTGAATTAATTAATCTTCTTCATAATAACAATTATCAAAGATGGATGATGTATTATAATATCATCATACATCCAAATACATTTCGTCTTTCAGATCTTGAATTATCTTATTTATATACTGGTTATAAATATAGTTCTAGTACTAATATAGATATACAAGCAAAATATTTAATATTGGAACTAAAATGTATAACAAAACATATAATATATTTTAAAACAAATAATCATAAATGTTTACATATCATTCAAAAAATTTCATCTTTTATTGGTACTCCAGATCTAAATATTGAAATTAAACTTATTTTTCTTATTTTTCACATGTTATTCACTTTTATCAAACCCATTAATTTTCCAACTCTCTGCAAATCTTGTAATAAACTTTTATCCAGAAATTTATTTAAATATATTGTTAAAATTCCTTATATTACCGATATAGGTGTTTTTGTAAATTGTAATAAATGTTATACTGTGCAACTTTTATAAATTTATATCTTTATATACTATTTTCCGCCAGCATCGCAAATTTTTGTAATATATAAGTACTTATATTAATATTATTCTCTTACAATATTAATCCTTTTATTCATATTGATCTCTTTTAATGTAAGTACTTATATTAATATTATTCTCTTACAATATTAATCCTTTTATTCATATTGATCTCTTTTAATATAAGTACTTATATTAATATTGTAGAGAATAATATTAATCGCTGTATTAATTATTAAATTACCAACTTAATTATATAAAAATTTTCAAGTGTATTGTTCTAAAATTGGTAAAACGGGTCCATAGACACGCAACATTAGTATTATTTTTTCTGGTATTAGAGTAATAATATTTTCTTTAAATTTAGTATACGATCGATTGTTTTGTTTTTCGGAATGTAAACTATATATGCTTGTTATATTTGATGCTAATTTGCTCAATATTTTAACGTCTTTTTTAATATTATTTTTTCCCATTTTATCTGAAATATGTGATAAAAAATTCATATAATCTAAATTACTTGATTTGGATATTAATATAAGAGAGTTTAGTACATAACTAAGCTCATTGCTTGAAACTTTTAAATAATCTGCAATAAATCGTTCTGTTGGATTCCAATATTCGTATATTCTTTTTGATAATTTCATTAAACTATAAGCTTCTTTTATAGGTAAATATTCTGCTATTTTCCCTATTATTTCTGGTGGAAACTCTTCGTATATATTTTTATATGTTGTTTTCTCTTCTTGTTCATACAGCCCGTATATTCTTTTGTATAAATTTTCTTTTCTCAATCTAGTATAATTCTTTATTTTTAATTTTTGTGCCGTTTTACGTAAATCTACAACAGTATATTCCTCTATTTTATTATTTATATCAAATATATTCTTCATTCCCTATATTGATATGTATATTATTATACTATGTATATTTTTTTCTTTATTTTTTTGTCTCTTATATTCATTTTTTAATTCTAATAATGTGTTCAATATCATTCATAGTTGTTATATTTACTATCCATCCGCATATTATTACGTTATTCTTCTTTTACTTTCTTATACCAATATTTTTTATACTTTTCCCCACAACAATTACAACCAAATCTTAACCAAATCTCCATATTATTTCTTCTTTGAACCATCATTTTATCTCTATATTTCTTCTTTGATGCATGTTACCACCTTCCTTGGTAGGTATTTTTCTTCAGTATATATTATTTCTTCTATATATTATTTTTGGATCTTATTATCTCATTGCTATCCAATATTTATAAGATTATAAATATAAGTGATTTTATCGATTATTATGAATATATATTGTTATATCGCGTTTTGTATATTAAATTCATGTTTCTGATACGAAAATTATTGATTACCCTTTTTATTTTATGCTTGTTTTGGTAAACAAAATTCCAAATATTATACTGTACAAAATATCTTAATTATTAAGATATTTTATATTAATTGCAAACAAAATATTTATAATATGAAAAAAGGGACTTTACCTAAAAATAGGTAAAAGAAGTACAGTTCTCCCCTTTGCAAAACTTCTTTTTCTTAAAAGAAAAAATTCAATTTTATAAATTTTTTTAATTATAGTTAAATATACAATTATCATTATTATACAATAATAATAGTAATATAACGACTATATTACTATTATTTGTTCAATTATAGTAATATATAATTTCATCGCTTTTTTTATTAATAATAATATAAATATTATAAATGGTGTAAAATAGTGAAAAATAGCGAAAAATGGTGTAAAATAGTGAAAAATGGTGTAAAATAGTGAAAAATGGTATAAAATAGTGAAAAATGGTATAAAATAGTGGAAAATTGTGTAAAATATTTTATCGGCTTTCAAACTTTTTTGAAACTTTCCATTGTTCGAGAAATTATTTAAGTTAAAAATACTGATAAATAATCTAACAATTTAATTAAATTTTTTAATTAAATTAGTATGGTACTGTTGTTATAAAGAAAATAAATAGGATTAACAGTAAAATAATAAAATATTTCTGTTACCTAGTTAATGAAATATTATTTGTTGAAGAATATAATTGTTCAAAAGAATATTATTATGTAACTCAGCGATTAAGATAATATTTTGCACAAGAATATTATTATGTAGCATAGATCAAGATAATATTTTTATAGATAAATATTATGTAATTTTGCGCTCAAGATATTATTATGTAGCATAGATCAAGATAATATTTTTATAGATAAATATTATGTAATTTTGCGCTCAAGATATTATTTTAAGGAATGGTAAAAATTATATTTTCCAGAATACAATTATTTGACTCAGATTAATTTTAATAGTTATATAACTATTAAAATATTATTTAATTCAACAAAATAATTGAGTAACCTAACTATTAATATATTTTACATAAGAATATAATTATATAAGAGTATAATTATATAAGAGTATAATTATATAAGAGTATAATTCTGATATCTTGATGATTGATATATTATTTTACATAAGAACATATTTCTAGAATCCAACAATCAATATATTATTTTACGTAGGAATATAATTCTAATATCTTAACTATCAATATATTATTTTACCTAGAAATATAATTCTAATATCTTAACTATCAATATATTATTTTACCTAGAAATATAATTCTAATATCTTAACTATCAATATATTATTTTAGATAAAAATTAAATTCTTATATCTTGACAATTAAGATATTATTTTGTATAAGAATATGATTCTGTGATATTGTGAATTAATATATTATTTTACACAAGAATTAAATTCTTATATCTTAACAATCAATATATTATTTTACACAAGAATATAATTTTGGTATCTTGAAGATCAATATATTATTTACACAAGAATTAAATTCTTATATCTTGAAGATCAAGATATTATTTTACACAAGAATATAATTTTGGTATCTTGAAGATCAATATATTATTTACACAAGAATATAATTCTGAAACCTTAACGATCAATATATTATTTTATACAAAAATAATATTCTTGTATCTTAACGATTAATATATTATTTTACACAAGAACATAACTCTGGAACCTTAACGATCAATATATTATTTTATACAAAAATAATATTCTTATATCTTAACGATTAATATATTTTACATAAGAATATAATTGTGATATCTTAACGATCAATATATTATTTTATACAAAAATAATATTCTTGTATCTTAACGATTAATATATTTTACATAAGAATATAATTCTTATATCTTAACGATTAATATATTATTTACACAAAAATATAATTCAGGAATATTAAATATCAATATATTATTTTGTATAGCAATATAATTCCGGTATCTTAACAATCAATATATTATTTGCAAAGAAATATAATTCTTGTATTTTAAAGATCAATATATTTTACATAAGAATATTATTTTACATAAGAATATAATTCTGGGATTTAACGATTAATAATTATTTTACATAAGAATATTATTTTACATAAGAATATAATTCTGGGATTTAACGATTAATAATTATTTTACATAAGAATATAATTCTGGGATTTAACGATTAATTATTTTACATAAGAACATGATTCTAATATCTTAGCGATCAAGATATTATTTATATAAGAATACAATTCTATAATCTCAATGATTAATATATTATTTTACATAACAATTCTAGTATTTAACAATTAATATATTATTTTACATAATAACAGTATTTTAACTGTTAAAATATTATTTTATATAAGATACTATTCTATAATCTTAATAATTAATATATTATTTTGCATAAGAATATTATTATAGGATATTAACGATCAATATTATTTTCTGCAAGAATTTTATTCTTGTACTTTGACGATCAATATATTATTTCTACAGGAATACAATTAAGATAATATTTTATACAACAATTAAGATAATAATATTATACGAATAATATTATTATAATTCAAGATTCTATAGTCTTATACAAATTATATTGTTCTCTTGTAAAATTCTCTGATTCTTATACAAATTATATTATCGTCTTGTAAAATTACATTATTCTCGTTAATTATCCTTATGTAAATTATATTATCCCGTTAAATTATTTAATCCTTCTTCAAATTATATAATCTTTATGTTAATTAAATTACCATATTGCAAAATTGAATTATCCTCATGTAACATTCAATTATCATTCTGTAACATTCAATTATAATCCTGTAAACTTAAATCATCCTGTTAAATTCTATAATATTATAAATTATTTTATCCTCTTATAAAATTCTTTAATCCTCTTGTAAAATTCTTTAATCTTCTTATAAATTATTTTATCCTCTTATTATTTTATTCTCTTGCAATATTCTACAATCCTCTTGTAACATTCTGTAATTCTCTTGTAATATTCCATAATCCTGTTGTAATATTCTATAATCCTATTGTAATATTCCATAATCCTGTTGTAATATTCCATAATCCTGTTGTAATATTCCATAATCCTGTTGTAATATTCCATAATCCTGTTGTAATATTCCATAATCTTGTTGTAATATTTTATGACCCTCTTGTAAATTGTATGATCATTCCGTAATATTATTCTCTTATGTAAAACTGTATAAATGATCTAAAACTGTATAAAATCGTGTAAAATAGTGTAAAGTAGTTGAAATAGTGTAAAGTAGTTGAAATTGTATAAAATGGTGAAATATCATAAATTGATTGTTATCTAAAATAATATCATAATCAGTATGTAGAATAATCTGAATCGATATGTAAAATAATCTGAATCGATATGTAAAATATTATCTGAATCGATGTGTAAAATATTATCTGAATCGATATATAAAATATTATCTGACTCGATATGCAAAATATTATCTGAATCGATATGTAAAATATTGTCTTAATCCTTCTGTAAAATAATATCTTAATTGGTCTATGAAATAATATCTTGATCAATTTGTGAAATATTGTCTTAATCCTTCTGTACAATAATATCTTATTTGATATGCGAAATAATATCTTAATTGGTCTTAATCAATTTGTGAAATAATATCTTAATCGATAAAATACAGAAATATATTCTTTTGTAAAATATCTTAATCGTAAAGTTACACGATTATATTCTTTGTAAAATAATATCTAATAGTCATGATACAGAAATATATTCTTTGTAAAATAATATCTTAATCGTTACACAAAATAATGTCTTGACCGATCTATAAAATAATATCTTAATCGATGTGTAAAATATTATCTTAATCGATATGTAAAATAATATCTCAATCTATGTAAAATAATATCTCAATCTATGTAAGATAATATCTCAATCTATGTAAGATAATATCTCAATCTATGTAAAATAATATCTCAATCTATGTAAGATAATATCTCAATCTATGTAAGATAATATCTCAATCTATGTAAGATAATATCTCAATCTATGTAAGATAATATCTCAATCTATGTAAAATAATATCTCAATCTATGTAAGATAATATCTCAATCTATGTAAGATAATATCTCAATCTATGTAAGATAATATCTCAATCTATGTAAGATAATATCTCAATCTATGTAAAATAATATCTCAATCTATGTAAGATAATATCTCAATCTATGTAAGATAATATCTCAATCTAT